>OJNS01000218.1_pt1 | contig 41885 bp, 28 predicted proteins | sample 1597911 | NCBI WGS metagenome assembly OJNS01 (sample SAMN01915214, study PRJEB22387) | human gut metagenome | isolation source: stool | host: Homo sapiens | place: USA
GGGAAGCAGAACTTGACCACATGGTGGAGATCCTGTGCCGCCGCCAGAAAAACGACCCCTGTCTGATCGGCGAGCCGGGCGTGGGCAAAACGGCGCTGGCCGAAGGTCTGGCGCTGCGCATTGCCGCCGGGCAGGTGCCCAGAGCGCTGCAAGGGCGGCGGCTGCTGGCGCTGGATATGGCCAGTCTGGTGGCGGGCACCAAATACCGGGGCGATTTTGAGGAGCGGCTGAAAAACCTGCTGGAAGAGCTGGTGCGGGACGGCACTGCCATCCTGTTCATCGACGAGTTCCACACCATCGTGGGAGCCGGTGCCGCCGAGGGTGCTATTGACGCTGCCAGCATCTTAAAACCGGTGCTTGCCCGGGGCGAGTTGCAGCTTATCGGCGCGACTACCAATCAGGAGTTTCGCACCCACATCCAGAAGGACGCCGCGCTGGAGCGCCGCTTTGGCCGGGTGCAGGTGGAAGAACCCACCCCTGCGCAGGCGGTGGAGATCCTCAACGGCCTTGCGCCCCGCTACGAGCGATACCATAACGTGCGTCTGCCGCTCCAGACCTTGCAGGCGGCAGTGGAGCTTTCGGTGCGGTACCTGCCCGGCCGCTGTCTGCCGGATAAGGCCATTGACCTTGTGGACGAAGCCTGTGCGGCGGCGCGCATCCTTGCCGAAAAGGAGCAGCGCACCCAGCCGGTGCTCAGCCCGGAGGATATCGCCCGGGTGGTGGCAGCGGCCAGCGGCGTGCCCGCCCAGCGGGTGGGCGAGCAGGAGCGGGAGCGTCTGGACAAGCTGGAAAGCCGCCTGAATGCCGAGATCGTCGGTCAGCAGCGTGCGGTGGCTGCCGTGGCGGGAGCCATCCGGCGCAGCCGCACCGGTCTGGGAGAGCCGGGACGTCCCATCGGTGCTATGCTGTTTTTGGGGCCTACCGGCGTGGGCAAGACCGCACTGGCGCGGGCACTGGCGGTCAGCTGGTTCGGCAGCGAGAAGGCGCTGCTCAAATTTGATATGTCGGAGTATCAGGAGCAGCACACCGCCGCCCGGCTGCTGGGTGCGCCGCCGGGCTACCTCGGCCATGACGAGGGCGGGCAGCTGACCGAAGCCGTGCGCCGCCGCCCGTACAGCGTGGTGCTGTTTGACGAGATCGAAAAGGCACACCCGGATATCCAGAATATCCTGTTGCAAATCTTGGAGGACGGTCAGCTGACCGATGCCATGGGGCGCAAGGCAGATTTTCGCAACACCATCGTGCTGCTCACGTCAAATTTGGGCGCACGCTTCTTAGCGGGGCAGAACGCGCCGCTGGGCTTTGCCGCCGGGGCAGAAGCCGTGTTTGAAAAGCAGTCCGCACAGGCTGTGGAGGAAGCCAAAAAGTGGTTCCGGCCGGAGCTGCTGGGGCGGCTGGATGAAGTGATCGTGTTCCGCCCGCTGGCGGAAGAAAACCTCTGCGCCATTGCAGAAAAAATGCTCTGTCAGCTGGAGCAGCGCGCCGCCCGCAGCGGCTACCGGCTGCGCCACACCCCGCAGGTGGGGGCGGCACTGGCTGCCCGGGCGCAATCGGCCTATGGTGCGCGGGAACTGCGCCGTCAGGTGGACAGGGCGGTGGAGCAGGCACTTGCGAACCGCATTGCCGCCGGGACGGCCTGCGTAGGGCAGCACTGGACGGCAGACTGCGCTGCCGATGGCAGCATCATTTTGCGGGAGGATGAAACCATAACCCTATAAAAAATAGCAAAATAGCGCTTTTGCTTGCAACCGGCGCGGTTTTCGACTATTATAGAGGAAATAGAGTTACAACAGGGAGGACCCCGATGCACACGCTGTTTCTTCTGAACCCCGCAGCCGGAAAGGCCGACTGTACCCGCACCCTGCCGCAGCAGATCGCGGCAGCTGCTGCCGGTGCCGGGCTTGCCCCGGAGGACTACACCATCCGCGTCACCACCCACGCTGGCCACGCCCGGGAACTGTCCCGTGCAGCCGCAGCTGCCGCCCAGAAGGCCGGGGTGGAGTTGCGCATTTTTACCGCCGGCGGCGACGGCACCTTCAACGAGGCGCTTACCGGTGCCCACGGCTTTGATAAGACCGCCGTGGGTTGCCTGCCCTATGGCAGTGGCAACGACTTTCTACGCACCTACGGTACAAAGGAGGAGTTTCTGGATCTGGACGCCCAGCTGGCCGGCGGGGTGGTGCCCATCGACCTGATGCGCACCAGTCTGGGGCTTTCTGCCACCATCTGCGCCGCCGGTCTGGACGCACAGGTGGCCTACGGCATCCCCAAGTTCCGGCGCATCCCGCTGTGCGGCGGCGAGGCAGCCTATGCGCTGTCTATTGTTCAGCAGCTGTGCGGGCATATCGGCCGCAGGGTGGAGTACGTCATTGACGGCGAGGTGCTGACCGTGGACTGTCTGATGTGCGCAGTGTGCAACGGCCGCGCCTACGGCGGCGGTTTTATGGCCGGGCCGGAGGCACAGCCGGATGACGGCTGGCTGGATGTGTTCATCGTGCGCAAGGTTAGCCGCCGGGTCATTGCAAAGCTGCTGATGCTGTACAAAAACGGCCAGCACTTTCAAAACGGCCAGCTGACCGAGGCTGCAAAGCCTTACTTTATCTACCGCCGCGCAAAATCGGTCAGCCTGCGGGCAGCAGATAGTCGTGGGCCCATCATTGCCACCGTGGACGGTGAGTGCGCCCCTTGCAAGCAGGTGTCGGTGCAGGTGCAGCCGCTGGCCGGCCGCGTGCTGCTGCCGCTGCCTGCCTACCAGCGCTTTACCACCAAAAAGGCGGGCGTGAAGTAAAAAATAAATCATCAGACCCAAACAAGGCCGCTGCACATTGTTCCGTGCAGCGGCCTTGTGTTTTGCTTATTGTTTTGCAAGGCGCTGCCGTACCCTGTGCTCCAGCGCCTTGTAAAAGCTGCTCAGGCAGAGCGTGAGCAGATATACGGTCAGGGTCCAGACCACAGGATGTACCGTAAGGCTGAACTTGTCCGCAGTCCACTCCATATACCGGATCAGCACCTGATGGATCAGAAAACCGTAAGGGGACAGCCCGGCCAGCCACAAAAATGGCTTTGCGGAAAGCAGCCGGGAAATGATTCCCTTACCCACGGCAAGCAGCCAGACCAGCAGCACCGCAGAGGGAGTGAACAGCACATTGTACCGGAAGGCCACCGCGCCCAGAACCCCCACCTGCATAGCGGCGATAAACAGGCAGCCGCCCGCAAGCAGCACAGCAGCAAGCTCCAGCAGGGAGAAAGCACCGCCCGGCAGGCCGCTCTCCTGTTTGCGGCTGTGGTAAAGGCACCCCATACAGCAGCTGATGGTAAAATCTCCCGCCCGGAACACAGGGCACAGATAGGTCAGGTAAAAGGCGGCCTTTCCGCTGAGCCCGACTTTCCAGAAAACAAAGGACGCAAGACACTGCACGCAGAAGATCACGGCGGCAATGCAACGCAGCCTGCGGGCATCGGCCTTTTTCATTACGGCGAGAAGCGGGGGAAAGATGGCATACAGAAAAGCCTGTACCGAAAGATACCACGCCACTCCGTTCAGGCAGAACCAGAAACGGCTGGAAGGAATCCATGTTTGCAGCAGAAAAATGCTCACCACAAGCTGCGCCGCACAGGAGAGCACCCCGCGGGCAGAGGGCTGCGCCAGAAGCCCCTTCAGCACAAATAACAACGCGGCAGCCATCATTATAAGGTGCAGCGGGTACAGCTTTCGTATTTTTTTAAGAGAGAAAGCTATGGCAGACCGCAGTCCCGGTGCTGTGCGCGGGCGGTCGTAATAGTTGCAGGTCATCAGAAAACCGGACAGCGCCACGAATACCGTGATCGCCCACGGCCCCAGCCACGGTGCCCCGCAATGGGAGAGCACCACGCTCAGAAATGCGACTGCCCGCAGCCCCTGCAAAGATGAGATCAGCTTTTTGTCTGTCAAAGTATCCTCCGTTCTGCCGCAAAGCGCGTCAGCTGTGTTTTTGTAATGCGCTATAAGTATAAAAAAGACGGCGCGTCCTGTCAAGAACACACCACTTTTTTGCGTAGTAGGGTGCGATTTTTGGGCGTCATAAATTCTTAACAAAGAAAAATTGCAAAACCCCTTGATTTTTAAAATAATAACGTTAATTCGTAAATAAAATTGCTGAAATCGCACTTACTACACCACTACTACACCAATTCTGAAACCGAGCTATAAAGTATAATCGTCAAATCCGATTTTGAGTCTTAAACCAAAGAGCTTTGATGTGACAATCGTTGCTCCCACAAACGATGTATAAAATTGAAAATCGCATTTGAAACAGTATGAACCAAGGCGTCTGGACACTCTCCAGCGCCTTTTTGTTATAAAAGTAAAACGCTAAAAAATGGGGTACTGGTCCAATTAAGGATCAATACCCCATCTGTTTTTATTCTGCTATTGAGTCTAACACGGCGTTGACAACATCCAGTCCAATCTGTCCGGGAGCACTTGAGTCTCCAGCGCTGGCAAAAGTCATGGCAGAGCCAAAGACCTCCCCACATAACCTACTGGCAACACCAAGCTTACTCATGCTGATTGTGATAATAGGAGTAGCAAAATATTTATTTTTCATTTCAACCGTAGCGGCCAGTAAAGTCAATACATCCGTGCTGTCGTGCGGCATAACTGCTACTTTCGGTAAATCAGCTCCGACCTGTTGCATTTTAACCATACGAGAAATGAGTTCATTTTTATTAGGCGTCTTTTGAAAATCATGGCTTGAACATATAACCACAACTCCAGAAGAATGTGCATTGTCTACCAGTTCACGAACATCATCTCCAGCTGTAAAGAATTCAATGTCGATAAGGTCTGCACAGTCAGTATCTATTACCGTGTTGATGAAATCTAAATATTCTTTGTGGGTCAAAGACACTTCTCCGCCCTCTGCCTTGGTACGAAATGTCACAAGCAAGAGCTTGTCTTTCAATGCCACACGAAGTTTTTGCAGGCAAGATACCACAGAATGTGCATCCATGCATTGTTCAAACCAATCAACACGCCACTCCACGCAGTCAATACGAAGCCTTGAAAACTCAAATGCGCGTTCTAAAATTTTTGCTTCAGTTGTTTCAACGATTGGGATTATGACTTTAGGTCTACCTTCCCCAATATGACAGCCACGAACAACAATAGACATGATATCTCCTCCTTGGAATAATAATATCAACGTCCATTCCTGTTGTCAACTAGTTCAATATCGCTCGGTTCAACATAACCCGATACATTTACTGAAATTGGATACTTGCCAATGCGGCTTTCAAGATTCGTCACCCGATAACGACCATTGACTAGTTTTCCATCATAAATAAACCATTCTCCCCGGCGGCGCATACCGCAGTGAGTCTGGCTGTTTGAAAATAATACTCCGTCTAATTTAATTTTGTCTCCTGCACGAAATGTATTCTGGTTATCTGCCATCAAAACGAACTCCATGTTGCCTTTCCGCAGATGCCGTCAGCAGCTAATCCATGTGCTTTCTGCCATTCTACCAGCTTAGCTTTTGTACCAGCGCCAAAGATGCCATCTACCTTTAAGCCTAAATGCCGCTGTAACACGGTCACAGCATAAGACACGCCGCCAGTGCAGTCCTTAGAGCCCTGACGAATCGTTGGCATGATTTTACTCACGACCTGATATGCAGTACCACTTTTACTGACCCAACGGCTATAAGTCTCACGCACATCAACATGAACAAAGCCGCCTGTCACCTGTGCTCGACTATAATAGCCAATTCCGCCATGTTTCTGGAAGTAGGGAAGGGAGGCCACGTACAGTGCAATACGAATTGGGTCAACACCATTGATGTGAATATCCGCTGCTGTGCCCAGACAATGCTGACTGCGAGAACTGCCCCCGATTGAAATGTTATATGCAGGAGTACGGTAGGCAGAGCTGATTAGAACCGGCTTTCCAAAGTGGTCACGAATCTGCTGCAGAGTCTCTACCAGCTCAGTTGCCACCTTGAACTCATCGCTCCGGTCATTGCAAGCAAATTCATAGGCGCAGAAGTTCTTGGACAGCTTCTTGTTCCAATCCTTCTTCATAGAATATGTAATAATGCTCATAGAGCCACACCTTCAATCCTTCTTGAGTTCTGCATTGATCTTCTCATTCTGGATATCCATCTCCTTGACTGCGGCCTCAATCATCATCTCGATAGTAGGAGTAATCTTGATATTCATTTTCTTCAGCGCAGCAATAACATACTTCTTCTTGTCAGCTTTCTGAATTGCACCAGTAACGCCCAACTTCTCAGCGGCACGCACAGCCATCTGGACGATCTTGTACATACCGATCTGCTTCAGGTAGGGGATGCCATAGGTCATAAATGCAGTGCCAGCAACAGTGATAACCAGCTTCACAATAACAGAGACAATCTCATTAACAATACTTGCCATAGTAATACCTCCTGTTTTGAATAAAAAATAAAGCCCGGCACACACGTACCGAGCTATGTATTAAATGTCTTTTAGATTTTGTCCGTCAATCAGGTAACTTTCAAGAGCAGCCTTAGCTTCCTTCATGGGGTCGATAGCATTACCATCAATACCGTGACTAAGCAGAGCCAGCAGAGCTTTCATCATCACATTGATACCATGTTCGCTCTTATTTACACGCTGTTCCACGCCAGCGATTTTTCGTCCATGGTCTTCAACTACGATGTCCTGTTCCTTCTGGTGCTCTTCAATGGATAAAAGCTTGGAGCGATATAAATCCAAAGTCTCTTTATCATTCTTGAGCTTGCGGTCGATATCTTCCAAATGCTTGTCATGTTCAATCAACTTCATGTTCTGTTTCGTGTCGGGCTCTTTTGCCTTCTTGATTGCATTTACAATAACGACAACAGCAGCTGAAATAGCCGTAATGCCACCAGCAATACTTAGAATCATTTGCCAAAGCTGTTCTATTGTAAAGCTGATAACACCCGGAGCGTGGGATGGTGCGGCAGTTAACAAACCAATCATTTCATCACCTCGATTCTGTATTGACAAAAATTTCACACTATGATAAAATAGGTATGTCAAAAATTCATCGAGCGAATTTGTGACGTCCTATCTTTGTATAGGTGTGGCGGGAGAGCTCTGGGTGTAACAGCCCGGGGCTCTTTCTGTTTTTACATATACTTTTAGTTTGTTTACTGCTTCGGCTTACATACCTTACTCCAGTGATAGTGTGGCTTGTCCTCGTGAAACATGATATAGCGCATCCAGTCATCTACATAAATGCACAACAAGGCAAGGAAAAACCATAGCACAGTAAATGGCAGGCAGATTTGACCAAGCAGATTGAATGGTAGGGAAGAGTAGTCCCAGATGTGTAAACCCATCATCAGATTCAATGGAATGCCGACAACAAGCTCCATACCAGTCACAAACAGAGCACCGACACCAGCTTGCTTCCACATGGGCATTTCCCACGGAATATAATTGTTCAATCCACCTATGACCACAAAGCAGATGCCGCCCACTACAGCCATAGTCCAGTGTGAGTGACCACGCCATAAAATCTCGATGCAATAATAAAGCGCTCCTCCTATCAAAAAGAGAAGCGCACATTTCAATAATTCTTTATACTTCTTTACGATTTTGCTCATTCAGCGGCCTCCTTCTGCCCGGCGGTCTCAAGATATTGCTTCAGAACAGGGTCGTAGTTGATTTCAATTGCGTTCAGCTCTTCCATTGTAGTACAAGCCTTGATAGCAATTTCTAATTCCTGCTGACGCGATACAAAGGGTTTTACATATGTACCGATTGCCAATGCAAGTGCAGCCAGTTCTTCATAAGTCCATTCTACACATTCGTCGCCGGTTGAGTTCCATGTCAGCTTGAACGGTTGCCCGGCGGATGCAGAAATTTGATACAGCGCCAAATTCGAAGTCAACAATGCCTGTTTTTCACTGGTAACACTGTAGTACTTTCCATCGGACCATTGAAGCGGATGCGAGGCTAGATATGCGGAGAGAGCAGTCTTAGACTCAGAAATTTTATTGTTTTTGATTGGTTCCAAACTTTGTTCTTCACTTGGAACAGTTCCGTCCGATACGACTTCGTAGCAATCTTCTTGTTCCTTAACAGTCCACAATTCTTCACCCGGTTTTGCTGCGGCATTGTGATTACTCAGTTCTTCAACCATTGATGAATACAACTCACACTCTTCTGTCGTAATTATTGGTTTAGATATCTGATATCCAATTTTTATTTTTTGATTCAATTGTATTCACCTCATTTCCATCGACCAATTGCAATATAAGAGTTTTCATATCCACTCCATTCAGCACCAACTGTAAAACCAGTAGTCGTTCTATTATTTATGTTCAACCAACAATAGCCGCCACTAAAGGCTATAGCATAATTTATATCAGCAAACGGAAGTAAGAAAGTTCTGTTTCGAGCGCTTTTCATTGTAAACCAGCAAATCTGTATTCCGTTACCAAAACGAACTGCACCAAAATAACCATCGGTAGTAACCTTTGTTTGGAAATCGACAGTCCCATTTCCAGCCGTCGTAGCATAATTCACATTAAAATTGCTCGGATTATATACATACATATCACCAGAGTCATTGCCGCCCCATAGCCATGTGGGTTGACCTTTCTGACCAGACCAGTGGAACTTCATATATTTATCATCATTATTCAAACACTGGGCATTTGTAGCCAATCCCGCACTCGTAGCATAATTCACACTTTTATTTTTGTCCGCAGTATTATCTACGTTACCAAGCCCAACCTCAGCCTTGGTGTAGCTTGGTTTTGTAGCTGCTTTGGCCCATGCATATACATCACTTGCAGGCATAGAACTTGGAAAATCCGTTATTTGAGACTTTGTGTGCGTATGTGAAATAGGTGCTTTACCATCAACTAATGTTTTCAAAGCTTTACCCTGTGCCGCACTAAGGCTTTGATCTGTACTATCGCTTGTCAAATTATTCTGGATTCCGCGCCATGTGTTAGTGTCAGTAAACTTTGCATCTGCTGGGACACTCTTAGCGATTGTGTATCCAATTGCAACGGGCTTACCACCAGAGAAGTAGACGGGTTGATTATTAGAACCAGCATTAGAGGAAAGTTTTGTAGCTGTTGTAGCGTTTGCTGCATTCGTTGCGTTCGTGGCATTTGTAGCGTTCGTGGCGTTGCTCGCACTATTAGCATAATTAACAGACTGACTGCCGATAGTAGCACTTGTAATGATAGTACCGGCTTGGGCGGGGAGATATACTTGAGAAGTCTCGTTTTTTCCAGCATTATAGTTCGCGTCAGTAGAATAATTGAAGATCAGACTCTCATTGCCGCCAAGGTTACCCATAGTCCAGTAACCGTTCTTTGTCGCCATAGCAGCAACGGCACCATAAGAACTATCACCCGCATAGCTACTTTTTATTGCAGCGCGTTCCCTATCACCAATCCAAGACCCGCCAGTGGATTTTGTAATTTGACCACTCATCGTGCCACCGACAAGAGGTAGATAGCTCCCCAATCCAATCCAACTCTTCAGAACATCCTTAGACACATTTTTGATTTTTGTGCCATTGTCTGTATAGCCTGCAATATAATTTAAATTTTCTGCAGTCAGGCCAGCGCCAGCGAAACCAATCTTGATAGTTCTATTGGCGTTGTTGTAGTCTTTTACACCATTAGATGTTGTCGCGCTATCAGCCGCGTCGGCAGTTCCTTTTAGCGTAGCATGAATACCATCTGATTGAATAGAAGCAACCAGATTAGGCTCGCCGCTACTCATTTTGTAAAAGTTCCAGATGCCACCATACTCGTAAAATTCGCATTTATTAAGACCAGACTTGCCAAGTACGATTTTATGATTGTTTGTAGCAGGTTCTGTATTGATTATATTGCCAGTCAACGTGCTCATATCATGAGTATGCCCAGCGACAGCGTAATCTCCACTATTCTTAGTCACAATCGTGCCAAACCTACCACGGTCACAGTATTGCAGATTAGAATTTCCACTACCGTTAAAAGCACCATTCCAAAACGCCATAAAAGCCATTGTAGGAACATAACCATCATCAGTGGATTGATTAGTCCAGTTTGAATGTCCTACAGCAGACAGGCTCTGAACTTTCTTGTAGGCAGATGCTCCTAAATCTAGCCAACTTTGTAACACACCCTTTGAGACGTCTTTGATTACCGTTTGGTTGCCATCTTTTGCATAACCAGCAATATGAGTCAGCTTGTCCTTTGTTAAACCAGCACCACCAGATCCAATTTTAATTGTAGAACCGTTTGAATTACCATAATCTACAACGCCGGTAGAACTACCATTGAATCTTGTCGCAGTCACCTGAGCAGGAAAGTGTACGTTTTGATTTGCGTCCCAATTATAAATATGGTCTTTTTCCATCATATTATTTGGTACACCCCATGCGCTTGGTCCGTACATACGAATATCCATTACGCTAACAGAACCTTTGCCATCTGCTTTATTCTTGAACGTAAAGCGATAAGCATAAGCATTGCTTGTTTGCGTTGAGCCACCGCCAAAAGTTCCACCACTAAATCTAATTTCATTTGGACCACTCCGACCAGAAATTGGAACGTCTGTGCGAACGTCTGTAAAAGTTTCTTTAGCGCCAATAGTAGAACGTGAAATATTCACGGTTGCTGATGTACCAGCAACAGACACCCAAAGATAAAGCATGTTTACAGACGCATATCTGTCAACCGGTGTGACCGTGATTCTAAGCTGATCTTTTATTGTACACTCGTCTGCTTTTGTATGCTTGCCAGTATAAAATGAAGCAGCAGAACCCATCCGCATTGCAAATAATGATGCTTTTTGATCGTCAGTGGCTCCATAATCAATCCATGTAGCGCCACCGTCAACAGAATATTCTACTTTAATACCTGATGCCGGTAAAAATGCAAGGCGGTTTGCGCGTAAAACATCAATGTGGGCAGATTCAATAGGACCAGCATAACCGGAATAGTTCACATTGCCGCCATAAATTTCCGAAGTTGGATGGGTATGATCTGCGATAGCAAACTGGTTTTTATTGACAGCCCTCAGCTCATATCCATTCCAGCCTGCAAGCCAACTGTAATCTCCATAATTCATACCGCTTTTTGAGTAGGCAAATGTAGTAGGTTTATTAGTTCCAATATCATTCACATTTTTATGCGTATGATCTGTATTGCTTTTCCCGGAGAGTTTTGTGTTCATCTCACTCTCAGTATAATACCTATCATCATGAGTATGTCCGCTCACAGCATAACTGCCCTTTGGTTGATATACGCCATCTGCCTTACCCTTGATATATGTCCATAACGTACTAATTGGACGACGATAGTAAGAAGCTGTTTCGCCATCATTGTGTTGACTGATAAAAACAGTTGCATCATTAGGAATGCCATCGGCAGTGCTCAGCTTATTGATAAGCCCATTCGCTCCCGCTTCGTTATTATTCACCTTGCTGTTCAGCTTGCCATCCATTTCAGCTTCAGTATAGTACCTGTCGTCGTGGCTGTGACTCTTCGGAGCGAACTTCTCTTTCAGCTTGCCCCACAGATACTGTAAGCCAGCATAATCTAAATATCCCATAATCGACCTCCTGTCTCAGTAAAAACTGAAATCAGCTTGCTAAAACAGTGTCGATTTCAGTATTTGTAATCTTTGTAATAGTAAAAATTTCGCCCAGAGCGTCCCAGTTAGAACCATTCCATGCATAGTTCATACCGTTACCAACGTCATACACATCACCAATGGTCTGACCGCTCGTAGGTAGCTTGTCCGTAGAAGCAACAGAGCCCTTGTAACGATACATTGCCGTGATATCGCTCTTCAGGGCATAGGTGCTTGCCGCGCCAAATCCATCCAGCTTTTGTTTATCGGCAGTACTCATCAAACCGTGAGCACTCTGTGTTGCGTCATTGTATTTTGTATCAGGTGGAGTAGCCCAAATACCATCGCCACGCAGATATTGACCCTGCTTGCCAGCAGCCGGAGCGGGGACAAGACCTGAGCCACCGGCTGCCGAAGCGGTAGCAGCCTTAAAAGTTCCATATGTAGTATTTGTGTCGGGCGGAACCTGCCAAGTACCATCAGAGCGCAGATAACGGTTTGCAGCACCTGCGGCAGGAGCCGGAGCAAGACCATGCACACCGGCAGCTTCAGTAGTAGCACCCTTCATGTCAGTATAAGTAGTGTTATTATCATTGCCCCACTGAGCAGTACCATCAGCACTCCATCTTAGAATCTGACCAGCGGAACCACCGGCAGGAATATGTTTATTGCCGGCAGAAGTGGGGTGCGCGTAATTATTTGCATTAGCGGCGATACCATCCAGTTTCGCTTTGTCTCCAGAACTCATCAGACCAGCAGAACTGGTTGAAGCATTATTGTATTTTGTATCAGGTGGAGTAGCCCATGTACCGTCACCTCTCAGATACTGTGTTGCATTAGTTGCGGCAGGGGCGGGAACAAGACCAGAACCGCCAGCAGCAGAACTTGTTGCACCTTTAAATGCACTATAAGTGGTATTATTATCGTTACCCCATTGAGCGGTACCGTCAGAGCTCCAGCGCAGGATCTGTCCAGCAGAGCCGCCTGCCGGAATATGCTTGTTGCCAGAACTGGTAGGGTGAGAATAGTTATTTGCGCCGTTCGCAATGCCATCTAGTTTAGCTTTGTAAGCAGCACTAAAGTCGTTTGCAGAAAGACCTTTACCATCAACTTTATCAACTTTGTCTGCCAGCTTTGCTTTAATTTTCTGCCAGAAATAAAGCAGGCCATCATAATCTAACCAAGCCATAAATTTCCTCCTTTACATTGAAAGTATCTTGTCTATATCTGAATTAGTCAGCGCCTCCATGTACATAGATGGATCGCCAGTATTCACAACCAACTCGCCATTCTCATCTGTCATAACGGTGGTGATGCCCGTGCCTTTGATGGATACAGAGCTTTGTTTTGCGCCATCTAGCGTGATTTTTGCCTTGCCGTTAAGCGCACTTTTATTTGCACCAAGCGAGAAATTGTTGTCGTTTAATAGTGTCCAGTTGCCGCCCAAGTACGTATATAGCTTATCGGGCTTCAGATAATAGATTTTTTCGGCTAGAGGAGCCAATGGTAAGTCGCTCACAACCTCTAAATCGCTTCCGATTTTTACGTGAGCCGTAGCAGTGTCTCGATAGGCGTTTCCGGTGTCAAGGCAGACAATAAGCTGTCCGTCGATCACTGGAGTCTTGTCGAGTTGAGATTGTGCAATCTCTAAAAGTGATAATTTTGACATCATGAAACTCCTTTTCGATAAAAATAACCCCACACTCCATTACAGAGTGCAGGGATTCATGTTAGATTATTATGTCTCAGCGTTCGCGCCGGAATCATCAATAGCTTTCCAAGTCAGAGCCCCCTCGACACTCTTAACGCGATTATCCATAGCAGTATTCAAGCCGTCCGCATAAGTTTTTGCAGCATCGCGAGCGGCATCCGCCTTTTTAGTAGCATCAGCAGCAGCGGCAGAAATTACTTCGGATTTTGCAGCAGTCAGTTCATCCTGAGATACCTTTGCATTCCAAGCCTTGCGCTCTTCAGCGGTAATGTGTACCACGGCATCCTTGGAATGACCGTCTAGCTGGTCTTGCACCTTTTTGATTTTTGCGTCAGTCTCAGCCTTGGTATAAGCATCAGGCACAGCCACATACAAGCCATCCTCTTCAATTGTAATAGAGTTATTGGCTTTTGCGGACACACGCACATCAACACTGATTTTATTGTCGTCAGAAACAGTCACAGTTGCAGTAGAAGTTGCCACGCCGATATAAATATCAATCAGGGAGCCAACCGGAATCTTAATGACCTCGCCAGTTGTGATAGTCAATTCAATATTCTTGTCTTTCGTGTTATAGACACCGCTCTTTACAACAAGATCCTTGCCAAGTGCAATCGTCAAAGTGTCGCCGCCAAATACGGGCATCTTAATGGTGCGGGTCTCCGCATCGTAAGTAGGCTCGTGAACAACACCAGTCAGGGTAGTGGTAACAGGTTCGTCACCCTTTGCCACGCTCAAAACGCCAGCATTATAAGTAACGTCTGTAACGAATTTACCTTTGATACCTTCCACTGCAGCAACCTTGGCGTTGACATAATCGGCAACAGCCTTTGTGGTCGGAATATCATCATTGGTGGCATCTGCCGGGATTTGAGTAACAGTTGTTTTGTTCAGCTGCACAAACTCCACGCCATTCCAAATATGCATGGTGTAGTCTGTCATGCGGAAATAAATAATGCCCTGCACCTGACCCGCTGCGGGCAGGGAAGACACCATCTTAGTGCTCTTAGTGTACTCAGTTGTACCCTTAAACAGTTGCAACGTATCGGTCGTGAAGTACAGTGTGTCCATGTCTTTTGGAGCGAGGGCATCGTACCGTGCTTTCGTACCATACGCAAATTTTACTTGTGCCATATTTTTCCTCCTTATTAGAATTCAGTCCATTGGAAATTTGTAGATTGAGTTTGAAAAGGCTCGACGAAGAACCGCCCTGACTCCGCGCTTTGCTGCACGACCCACGGTTCATATTTATCGTCTTTGCCTCGTATCATTACGGTCTGACCTGCATAAGTCGCGTCATTCTGGTTGATTGCCTCATTTGCCGCCGGAATATTATCAAAACAAAGCGTCCGAGGCGCTACCTTTTGAATAGATAAGTCGTCCCGGACGTATATAAATTCTGATGTGTCTTTTGTGATAATAAGATCTTTGCCATCAATCAACCCAAGCGCAATCGCGGCTTCTACGTCTTTTGCGTTACCGTAACCAAGCTTCGAGTATTTGTATGCCATTCTTTTCACCTCGCTTTAAACGATGGTTAGAATGGGACAACACGCATACTACCATCTTCAGTTTCCACAGTTTCAGTCGTAATCTTAATAGCGTTACCAATGGGTTTGCCCTCGGAGGTAAGCTGAATACGATGCTCTTCATCGTAAGTGATGTTATCAGCCTTGTTAGCCAGACTAGTGTTGAAGCGGTCAGTCATCGCCTTGTTCAGAGCCTCCAGTGCGATAATACGCTGGTCGAGCGTGCTCAGTGCTTCATCAGGGATCAAATCAGACCACTTGCTGATGGGAATAATATGTACAACGCCGGGGCCAGCCTTACGCACGCGCTGAATCGTCTGTCCTTCAGAGTCCATCTCGACATGAACAAAGGTCAGCTGGAACTCAATGTCGCCAGCCTCACTAGTCAGACCCGTATCAAAAGGCAGAAGATATTCCAACCGGTTCTTGTACAAATCTTTTGACTTTTGTAGAATCTCAGTTTTATAGCGTTTGCTCACAGGTAAAACGTACTCCAGCATAACTGTATAGTCACTAATATCTACACCTTTATAGGTCTGATCGGCAAGAAAGTGCAAATTATCCACCAGCTTGCTCCGCTGCATGATACGTTCAGTCAGACTCGCTGTGACACTGTTATCCTCGTTAATTAAAAAGGTATACATATCACACCTCCTTTCCGTTCACAATGTACAGGTAATCATCCAATGAGATCTTCTTGCCCTCAAGCAAGTTCTCCACAAATTTATCCTGTACCATTCCATTCTTATAGAGTCTGTGCATACTCTCGACGAACTCAGTGAAAATCTTCTCCATCACAGTAGACCTCCTTGAATTAACGTCAGTGTATAGGCATCAATAATGGCCTCGGGAGTTGTACCTCCCAAGGCCTTGATTTGGTCATATTCGTATTTGTCAATCGGCTCAAGCGTTACAGTGTCATATTCCGGGGACGGAATCAGGTAATAGCCTTCAACGTGCCAGATATACTTGCCGTTGCTGCTGATAATACCCTGTGCGTCATCTTCGGTGCAATTCACCATGATATCGTGCTTGGGCTGATACTTTACAAACTGAAGGCGGTCAAGAGCATCGATCACTCGACCGTCTTTAAGTACCTTATAATACACTATCAACACCTCCTTAAATGCTGAACATCACGGTTACCCCTAACTGCTCAGAGGGATAATGGAAACCATACAGCTCACCGGTCTCCTCAATTGCATAGAAGTATCCATCATAGGTCGCAAACGGACTGCGCAGCCAATACTTTGTTGCCCTACCTTCTGCATTGTGCTTGACGCGGGATTCATTGCCGGTCATGTAGCTGATTGTTTGACCTTCGTAGACGTAAGGCTCGTCAATCATCGAAGAGCTTACTTCAATCGCAGATGGAATGAAGAAATAACAATCCGAGGTTACAATTTCCTTACTCTTATTTCCGGCAGAACTCGGCACTTTGACCTTCTTAATCAGCTGTTTCCAACCAATCGGCAAAGCATCAACCAGACGAGAGTCAAGATATTCACGCAGAGAAGTGCTACCCCAACCGCCAGCATTATTTGCAGCAGAACTCAGCACCATATCTTGACCTAAAGTGTCTTTCTGCAAGAATGTCATGGAACAACGCTTGTTGGAATTATCGCTCAGGTAGTAGTTCTTAAAGCTTGCTACCTCAACGATCAAATCATCGTGTGTCCATGCGGCCAATTCGCGACAAGCAGCATCACCAAGGTCTGCGTACCAAAGCTTAGCCCAATAAACCGTACCTTTAGCGTGGCGCTCATAAGCACCATCGTCTGCTTTTGCACATCCAAATACCAGAGTGGCATTCGTCTTTGTGGAACGGGTACGAGTAATCTTTGTGTAATTCAGTGCAGAGCCATAGATATTAGAGGAATAGACATATAGACCGTTATCACCCTTAATGTGCCGGATAACAGTCATATCGCGAGAACCGGCAGCAACGCCATTTGCAGAGTCGATACCCCAAGTCATCTTGACGCCAGTTGAGTTCCACAGACGGATACCATTCATGCCGTTCTGCTCAAAGCACTGCATCAAAACAGTGTTATTTGCATTTGTGACATCCATCTTGTAGTCAACAGCCAGCACAAAATCTCTATCCTCTTCAAACAGCTTGAGGTCGGTATCAATGTAGTTTTTGCCATCAAACACCTGCGGTTTACTAATAAGAACCTTTTCAGTGATGTCCTCATAAGAAAAATCGTTTCCAAGCTTGATGGAAACTTCATCCTTTGGCGTGGCAACATTCTGCTCAACTCCAACCTTGTTCATCGCATAGATTTCAACAGGACGAAGCTGACCGATTTCCTTACCATCAAAGTAGGTAGAAGAATACTCGCAGCTATCATAAACAGCATTGATATCCTTATCGCCGGTGACGTAACCGCCCTTATCCCAGCCACTGAACAAGTAATACTTAAAAGCAGTTTCCTCAGAGGTATAAGTCGGAGTATCGCCGTCATACAGCACCATAGAACCATACGGAGCAACAGTTTCCTTCAACACAGCACCACGATTCATATAGCGGACAGTGTATTTGCGCACAGATTCGGTATAAGTTGCGGTAACAGTCTGATTGCTGAAAACAGTCGTAAACTCGGTGTCCCAGCCACTGAAAGTAAAATCTGTAGAAATTGTGCTTTTAGCAGTAGGTGTCGGAATTGGATTCTCCTTGCGGGTAACAGGGTCAACAGCTTTATCGCCCTTATCAATGTACTGGACATCCAACACCGTGCCATCCTTGTTCACGAACGTCCAGACAAACTGCTGAACAAGCGTGTTGTAAGTAATGTTCAAATCAGGCCATTGTGCTGTAAATTCCTCCAGCTGACGCTCGCGCATGATGGGCACATGAACACTACCCTCAATAACAGAATGGTCGGTATTATATCCGTTTTCATCCAAGCCAGTCATCTTCAACAGACGATCCAGCAGGGAAGTATCATCCAACTGCCAATCAACGCCAGTCAAACGCACGCGGTTCAGGTTTGTGCACTTAGCCAGCATATCAGTCAGGTCAATTGTCGGGCACTTCTCGACAGTCAGTGTGGTGATATTCTTATAATCTGTAACCTTCAGGTCGGTCAGATAATTCAGGTTCTTAGCACTCAAACTTGCGATCGCAGGCAATTCGGCTTTTCGAATCTTGCCGCCCTTAGCAAACGCGACACCAGTAATACCAGAGCCGCCAGCATAGAACTCTTCCAGATTCGTACAGCCGGTCAGACTGATGGACTTCTTCAGGTTCGGCACATTCTGCAGGTTCAAATGCTCAAGCAGTGTGTTGTTACCAACCGCAAAATCAGTCATGTTTGTATTCTTGTAACCATCGGCGGCAGAACCAATCTTCAGGTCAGTCAACTTTACACCGTGGCTGAAATCAACATAGCCGGGGTAGAAACCAGAAATATCGCCAATGCTCTGGATGATAGAAGCGTTGTAAACATAAACTTCAGTATCATTCATGGCTGCAATCGGGCACTGAATCTCGTAAGTTTGACCGCGCTTACCACGCACCTTTACAGGGTTAGAACCATACCGCACAGAGACATAAGTGTCGGCATAGGGGACAATATGGAAAGTACCATCGGGTTTCACGCCTGTCCAGTTGGTCGGAGTATAACCACGAATGGTCATATCGTCAGAGGTACAAGTAGCACCCGTATACTTAGATGCCATGTATTTTTCCTGATATCGCTGGAACTGGCGTCTTTGGTGGCGTTTGTTACCGTGCATCATTGGCAGATAGCTGGTTGTGCCATTGTCCTCATAAGTGCGGAAATACTTACGCCGCATATCCATGATCCACAGCTTTTCGGGCTTTACGTTCTGATAATCCTCGAACTTTTTCAAAATACGAGTAGCACTCCATGCTAAAGCACTCTCACGGTTCAGGAACATCTTTGCAAGATCATCTGCAAATAGGTCACGAATCTTACACCACAGTTTCGAGTCATGTGCATTAAACACGCTCTTTGTGCCAATGGTGTCCATATCCTCATAGCCGTAACTCAGGGTCAGACCACCCTCGTTATCGTTGCCCATTGCAGTGTCGTTATCGTAGTCAAAACAGAAATCCCAGTGCACAAGGTCAGTCGTGTGCGGGAATACGTTCTTTGCACGGTTATCGACCATAGTATGACGCTCAGTAAATAGATAGTGGAACAGGGCAGAATCCTTGATAAAGTAATTCTCAAAGTTCTTCTTGAATTCGGCATCATCTGCATTCACAACCCAGTTTTGCACGCGAATCCATGCATCTTTAGCTGCCTGAATCTCTTCCTCGGTACAATTCTTATTGATGTAACGGAACTCAAAGCTATGGTCGCCATCCCAAGTTTCCTCAGAGAAGTCGCCACTCAGGAAGCGAGTCTGTGCATCGGTGTTATTATCAATCTCAATAATAACTTCCTTGTGATTGTTCGGGTCCATACCCATTGTGTCACTATTCTTCTTTGAGTTGCCAAAATCGCCGCAAGCATAGAAATGCCACTGACCATCCTTGAAGACAGTTGCGTTTGTGGTGTCGGTCTCCTGAATAAAAACGACACAGGGATAGAATGCCATGGTGTCGCGTACCTTCGGGTTGTCCTTGCGAGCTTGACGAATGTACGGGTTGAACTCGTTAAACTCGTCTGCCAGTAGAGCATTATTTGCATTCTCAGAAGAAGCAACATTGACTTTGATGTTAAAATACTTCTCACCAACGCTGTTTTCTGTAAACGCATACTTGCTGCCAGTGCTCTCATCACCAAAGGTGAAACCACCAGAGCAGTTGATATCAATATTACGACCAGATTCACCGTATGCATTAGAACTAGTGCCTTGCCCCTTATGTGAACCAATGGCAATCCAGTTATCTTCCACGGCGCGGCCATTCTTATAAATGTGCTGAATGGTCGTGTTTGACACTTCGTTCTTCTTGCCGGTCGTAAAGGTCGGAGCAGAGATTTTGATAATGCGCAGGTCTGGGCACTTCTCAGCCAGTAGGTCAGGATTCAGTTCGCCGCTCACATCCGTAATATCATTGCGGGTGTAGCGCTCAATCATTTCCTCTGCATTCTTTGCGTCTGCAATAAAGTTGTCGAGGATCTCGTCGTCCGTCAGGTTCATCATGTAGGACTTCATGCGGTAAACAAGCACGTCACAATCAGGAGAACCAATCGTAATGCCTACCGGAGAAGCCTGTGTAAAGTTGTCGCTTGCGTCATACAGCTCAACACGACAGGGAATACCATCCAACCATAGAACCATTTCCTTGTACTGACTGTCTGGCAGAATATTAAATTCAAATTCCATAAAGTCGTCTTCACAAGTTGGTAGGTCGATGCTATTCTGCTCACTGGTCAATGTGACCTTCTGCGCCTGAATATTCAAACCGATACCACCGTTCAAGCAGGTCAGTGCCGTAGCATCGTAGTTCTTGACATTCGTAGTCTTAAACACAAGTTTAAAGTTCTTACCCAACTTCTTTGCGTCATCACCAAACAACTTATAACTGATATTTGCAGTTGTACCAGCCTTCACACAGAAGTAGGTATCACCATCTTCGTCCAGCTGATAGCCACCGTTAGACCAGTCAAAATTATCGCTTACAGTCATCCTTGTATTGCCATCAGACCACAAGCGGGTCTCGTCAGCGTTAGTCTTGCCAGCAGGGTTAAAATCAAAAGCCAGATTTGTCTTAACTGGCTCAATCGTAATACCAAGCTCTTTGATCTCGACACTAATCTCCTTGCTCACGGAGCCGCATACGATTTTCAACGTATGAGTGCCAATATCAGCGGATTTCCATGTCCATGTCTGCATGGTACGTCCGACAGTCAGAGTGGCAGCCTTAGCACCATCAACCTCAAGAGTTACAGTGGTTGTAGAGCTGGAAGGGTCATAAACGGTATAGTTGATTGCAACGTTGCTGTACTGTTTTGCACTTGCTGTCTTTGTGGCGCAGCTGATAATAGGAGTTGTATTGCCTTCAGTTACCCACATGATATCTTTGACAACCTTATTGCTGGTGACCTGTTTCCCATTGATTTCAGCAGTCATAGAAACTTCTACCAAATGTGCGCCGTGGGTCTGTGCAGGAATAGCATAAGTCAGCTGTCTGCCGGTAACGCTGCTTGTGGTAGAGCCAAGAATCTTTCCATCAATCGTAAAGTTGATAGTTTTTGCAATATTTCCATACGGAGTGTAGCGGAAGGTTACCTCTCCACTATAAACCAGCGTATCATCAAAAGAACTCTCCAGATAGAACTCAACAACATTGACAGTCCAAGTCTTTGTACCAACACTGCCCACGCTATCGGTCACCTGTAGCTTAACGGTATTGTCACCGCTGTGCAGATACTGGGTTGCGTCAAAGCTGTTCTTTCCCTGGATAACGGTCTGCGTGCCAACTTTTGTATTGCCGACATACCAGACGCCAGTGGCAGAACCAGTGTCATCGCCAGAGTTATCCACAGAAGAGAACTTGAAATTGATAACTGCTTGGTCGCCAGCAATCACAGTTAGCGCAGACCCGTCCAGACGCTCAATCTTGATAACGCTTGTGTTGCCGCCAGTGCCGCCACCTCCACCACCTTGGATGACAACCTGTGTTTTCACAGTACCATTTTCCAACAGGCTCAGCTTTGAATCTTCGTAAGTAATATCATACTCACGCCCAGAATTCGGGTCGGGCTTCACGTTTTTCAACTGCTCCTGAATTTCAGAAATATCGCTATTGATAGTATCAATGCTATTCTGCAGACCGGAAGCAGTGTTCTTTACCACGGTCAAATCATTTGCCACGGTCTCAACGCTGGTCTTTTCAGCCTTTGCTTCTAACAGCTTGTTGGTTGACTGTTTGTTGTAATAATCACTTTGCAACGTCTCAGGCAAGCTACCAACACTATCCTGCAGATTCTTTACGGCAGCATCGTTGCTGGTTTTATACTCGGTCAGTTCGGTTTTAACAGGCGCAATCTTTTCGTCGATTTTTGCTTCAACGGTTTTATTAAAAGCGGTTACCCAATCAGCACTCGGGTCAGTATTCAGTGTAATGGTTTTAATAACCTTTTCGCCATTCAGGAACTTGATCGTCTGTGTTTCAGCATCATACTGCACATCAAACTTTGCCAGACCGTCAACCTTGGCGATATCATCCCGAAGCAGGGTAACAAAACCGTCAACCTCTTCCTTAGTGTAATAGTTTGCCAGTGTGTCAGCCAGACCATCTACAACAGCCTGTGCTTCTTGTGCGCTCTGTGCAGCCTGAGTTGCAGCAGTCTGTGCCTCACCAACCTTCTGACTCATGGTAGACAAGAACTGTGTATACCAATCGTCATCGGTCGGGTTATTCATTGCGGTGCCGGTAAGCGCTTTCAAAACATTCAGCTTTTCGTTCGGCTTTGTACGCCACAGATAATTCTTCGATTCGCCGCTACTCGGTACAGTAATTGCACCAGTCGCCATAATTTCAAACTTCAGCACACCCTCTTTGATGGTGGCATAGTTGCTGACCATCCAGTAAAACCGGATCTTATCAGTACTATAGCTCACGTTGATGGGTGCGGTATAGTTCTCAGCATTATTAGCGTTAACATAGTGGATCTGAATTGTCATGCTCATCAGGTCAACACCATCATAATAACGCGGCATCTCAAACGGAATGACCTGACTGTTGTTTTCCTGTGTGATATTTACCTGAGTCGGACTCAGTGTGATTTCTTTATTGGTATCAACCGTAGAAAAATCATTGTCCGAGAAGGTATCAAACCACGTATAGTTGCCACTTCTGGTGAAATTCTGGTCTTCCACAGAGAAGATTGCCACATCCTCATCACAATCAACCACTGGACGAGCATCTTCTATGGAAGCCTCCATCGTCATTGCGGGGCTTGCAGCGACCATACGTTTGGATTCTTCAAATGATAATGCCATCTACTCACTCCTCTCATTAAGTATCTTTCTTATTATCAATATATTTTTCTTTGAGGACATTCTCATAAGTGATATAGGGATAATACGGGTAATAGCGGCTCAATGTAACATTCATTGTGCCTTCTCCAATGTTTTTATCTATCTTTTTAATAATCCACTCAACTGCAATATCAGACTTCAGGTACTTCGCTGCATATTTTACCTTTTCATTTACGTCAAGCCACGGAATCATGTGCATACTCAATGTGATGGAATCCGTCAGCCGACAATTTTTCCATAGCGTGTATTTGCATACCGTCATGGCTGATTCATCCGAGGTATATCCGTCAAACTCACTACCCGAGCACACAAGGTTTCTTCGCCCGATTTTATCAATCGTCAACCGACTATTGTACAAGTCATCAATGCGGTTTGGGTCATTTACGACAACGTACTCAAGGTTGTCACATGCCTCCGCAATCTTGTCTGCCTCAATTTGTTTTGCGGTCGGCATTGCATCCACAAACTTCGTCATAGCATGAGACTGAGACTGACCAATAAAATAGACCCGGCTCTCAATAAGAAGAGCAGGGTCTGATATCTGGATCTCTGTATTCGTTGCTGGATTATACTTCACATACACGGTGTCATAATTTTTCGTGGATGGATTATAGATTTGTTTCGGGTAATAGCGCACCTGTGGATCACGCTGTTCTTTTTCGTATTTGCCTGTAAGTGCGTTGAACTTATATGTAAATGCACCATCAGTTGCCTGATTTAGCCAATGCTCGCCATATTTTATGACGTAATAACGGCCTTTCCTTAGTAGAGAGGTATCTTCTGGTTCGTCCTCTCCTTTTTCGTTGGTAACAGCCTTAAACAACATCATAGGTCCATACACTGCGCGCGTTGTTTCCCGATACTGTCCTGCCCCAGTCGGATTCGTTTTGATTGTCGTAACAAGGTTCTCAACACAGATTCTTGCATTTATCGCAATATCTTCTGGGCAAATAAACGAAAATCTTGTACCGTCCTGAATACTTGCTTGTTTTAATTTTAACAATAAAATAGACGCGCCGGTATCATTTGGGTTCATGTTGTAGCTCATATTCAATTTATTATCTTTAAGCAGCGTAACAACATCATTCCATTCTTTTGTTCCTTTTTTACAATACACGACCTCGCCAGTACCGTCTGGGTCATTTTTTTCAAGTTTATCCTTACAGAAATAGTCGCTGGAGTTTGATGCACCCCATACCTCTACACAGTTATGGATCTGACCGTAATCGACGCTGGCATCTTCGCTGATAACCATACTCTTAAATGTATCCTCGTCCAGAACAACGGGGTCGTCGTAGCCAGACGGAATTTCTTTACACACAAAAGTATCGTCGTCAAAATACATCTCGAAAGGGAAATAGAGGTCTCTCAACTCCGTCAAAATGTTCCAGATTGTCGTGCCAGTATTATATTCTAGGTCGTGCGGAATTCGCCGTACCCAATAGTCAACCATACTCTTTGTCAGCCCTGAAAGTTCAAATGTCTCCTTAATGGAATCACGAACATAGTGCGGCTTCTTTTTGTCATCTTCGTAGTAGTTGACCCCATCCTTAACCACGAGCTTGCGGTCATACATCGGAATGCGCGTTGCGTATCCGGTCAGTGTTCCACCAAGCGTGCCGTCAAGCAAACAGGTCATATCAAGACAAGAAAGGCTTAGTTTGTTCGTTGTAGCATCATAACTGTATCCATTTTGCTGTATTGCATATACGCCAGCGCCATACCAGTGTACACCATCTGTATCCACAAAGTTCGTGCCAGTTCGTATTTCAGCCTCGCCAGAGTATAAAGCGTGATAGAAGTTATATATCTGAGTTAAACCATCTTTCAATTCCCATATCGTTCCTTGAATATCGTGCATTGAATAGCCAACAAATACACTTGTGTCATGGAAATATTTATCAAGTTCTTCTTTGGTACAGCCAGCAATCGCTGCAACATCGGCTGCAGATAATATCCTTCCTGCTGCGATACCACCCTCTACAGCAGCAATCATATTTTTTACACGTACTGTTTTCCCATAAATCATACAGTCAACACCAAAACTATCAAGTTCAAGTATTTTACTTTGTAAAGTTGAACCATCTCTTTGAACTGCATCACAAGCTGCATTGAAAATCACTTCAATATAAGACCTGATATCTGCATTCAGCAGCGGAATAACAACATCTCCTCCGCCTATCAGTAGTGGAGTGTATGCAATCTCATACGTCTTGCCATTTGTTGTATAACCATCTGAAGATGCAACAACGGTCGAATATGTTCCAACATCTCCTTGCTCTTTCACAAAAGATGCATATTTCTCTTTATTTTCATCTGTCCAAATAATACGCTTACGGTTTATATTTTCGATATTGCCATACTGTTCATAACCGCCAACCTTATATCTCCACTTTGCTTGCCTTAACTCTGCGTCCTTTTCTTTGTATATCGCACTATTTTTGATTTTTGCATCGATCTCTTCTTCTGGTATTCTTACCGCGTCCGCCCCAACAAGCGGCATACTTGTTGGAGCTTTCATACCAATCTGTAAGCGCAGCATCTTGCTCGTCCACTCCTCTGTGGAGAACTGAGAAATAGAGAATCCACTCTTCGGGAAGATATCAAGATTAAAAGTGCGCCGTGTATCTGAGTCTGCGTCAATCGAGTTAGAACCACTTAACGCAAGTCCTTCGATCGTATCAATAATCTGGTAGTCCTTATTCAGCAGTTCAATACGACAGTATAATCTTTTTGACCGGCTTTTCAGTAAGGCCAGATCTTCTTCTGTGGGTAAGTAAGTCATGGCCCACCTCCTTAAATCAAACCAGCGTTCTTCATGTCATCGCTGCTATTCAAATCGCCAGTTTCTACAAAATCAAACGAGATTTCCACCTTATCCGGGTGTTCATCATCTGAGTAAGAAACGTTTCCATTTACGTTCATCAGCCATGCGCGGCCATCGTACATCTTCAATACTTTTGGCTTTTTGTTCGTTAGCCAATTGATAAAAGTCTCCCGATAGTCAATAGACCCATCAAAATCAAACGCATCATTGGCACGATCCCACTTGATAATAACACCAGAGAAGTTGCCGCTATAATAATTTGCCTCACTACCATAGAATACGATGGGGTACTTGCTTCCCAATGTCGTCTCCACAGACGCTTCTTGATTGCGCGTAATATTCGTGACAGCTGGCTCAAGACCAACATAATATGATATGTCTTTATCCATTAGCCATGCTCCGTCAAAATCGCTTACGGCACTTGTAGATGTGTACACTTGTTCAATTTCATCAACAACAGGAACTGCCATATACTGATATTTCGTTTTCCTGCCACGTGCGAATTTGTCATAGCATACAATCAAAATAGGCTCAACGGAACTTGTGATCTTCTTTTCATAAATCGTAATCCAGTCGTACTTGCCAACCTCTCTACGCTTTACGCGAATAGAATCAAAATTATTAAGCTCGTCTGCGCTTTTTGTAACAGTGAGCTTGATTCTACCTTCTCTTTTTTCATTCTCTGCCACAATTTCAAGTTTCTGCAGTTGTCCGTCATACTCAATTTTGAATACGCAAAAATCCGTGTCCAGAACATATCCATTTACAGTTTCTCCAACCGCTCGCACATAGTACACCTTATTATTATCAAGGCTTTCTACATTGAACGCATGTGAAATAGAGCCGTGATATATCTCCTCATGTAGTAAAGTCTTGTCTGAATCATAAAGCTGATATTTATAAAGATTCAGTGTCTCGCCCTCTTCTTCGATGTTTTTATACTCGACATTAAAAGAAAAAGCAGGGAAGGGAATTGTCTTTTCAGCGCGTGCTTCCACATCAACAAACTTTAACACCGGTTTTTCATGGCAATAAAAAAGAACGGCATCGCTAAAATCGCTTTTCTTGCCGCTCTGATTTGTTACTGCAATTTTAAGATAGTAGGGGAGTAGTCTGTTATGTACAAGGTTCGCTGGCAGCATAAACATACGCACAGAAGATGAACCACTGGTTTTCACTGTCTGGTCAACAATAATATTGCCGGAGGCGTTGTCATAGATAATATACTCCACTTCATTGATCGTGTCATCGTAACATGTGTACCGCACGATATTTTCCCGTGTAGCGTCTATCACAGAAAATTTTGAAATTATCGGTTTCGCCAATTTAACACCTCCTTATTTTACGCCATATATCTCACATGGAATAATCAAATCGTTATTTGTTGTAATGGCCGTCTCACCAGAGCTTTGTGCGTCAAAGAATGTAATTTCAGTGCAATATTTATTATTCTTTTCATATGCTTTTACATAGAACGGACGGAAAGCGCTTTTTATATTTGTGTCAGAATTGTATGATACACTTGGAGTAGAATTGTCGCCAGCGCTCAAATCATAAATCATACACAGCTTCGGCGTATTCATAGTGACGCAGTGATATTCTGCACCACTCCATTCACCTGCGACTGGTTTCGACACAATAACAGAAACTTTGCTCAAATATTCGAGCACCCGTTTTGTTGCGGCACTCTCTGGATCAATCTCAACAACTTCTCTCTCTTTGTAGCCACGGAAGATAAAAATATACTCTGAATAATCGCTGTCTGCTTCAAAAGTTAACTTATTTTCTTCGCCAACAGCAGAGTATGCATCTTTTGAATCGTTCTTCCATAGTAGCTGGAAAATCTGTCCAGCCTTCAACTTGTCCACAGTAATAGTATCAGTGGTGATTTTATCCCCAGAAACTTGCGTAAGGCTGTTGTTTACAGAGGTGGAATCAAGCGCTACTTTACCATTTTTGTCAACAGATATAGCACCAGTCAAGTTAAGCTTTGTCGCTTTGATTTTTATAGTATTTGTACTCTGGTTTATCAAAGTAGCAATGTTTTTTCCGATATAATCCGTCTTAGCCACCTTTGAATCAATGCTTTCAGTTGCTGTTTTAATGTGCTCTTCGAGTTTTTTATTTGCGTTCAGTTCTGCAGCATCCGCATACTTTTGAGCTTCAGTTTTTGTGGCACACAGTACAATGGCATTCTCGTTTTTTGAAATTCTAGATTCTGTCAGCGAAATTCTTGTATTTAGCCCGCTCATGTCCTCGTTGTATTTTTTAGTGGTTACGCGGGCTTCAATCTGCTGCTTTGTACTCTCCAAATCAGAATTATATTCCGTTTTAAAGCTTACAAGGTCACCATCTATTTTGCCAGCGGCATCCAGTGCCTCGTTTGCTTTTGTATCATCCGTGTATTTTAGCGCCACAGCCCAGTCAGTCCGACTAAAGCTTTCAGTTGTAGGACGCGCTGTCTGACATACAAGAACTTTATTATCACCAGAACTACTTGCCCAGATATCACCACGGCTATATGGGGTTGAAGGCGTTGTGAAAAAAACACGTCTTGATCCATTTGCTGTATCGGTTTCAAGGCTTGCAGCTCTCAAAACTTTCAATAAATTCTTATCACTAAGAGTCTCCCATATAAAAGTGTCCGTCCACCTATACGCGTCATCAGCCTTCATGTCATAATAAAGGTCGCCAATGTGCACTCTCTTTGCATCCTCCGTTACCCAATTTACTGTCGGAGCCGTATCAGTAGATGGTACACCACTGTAGAACCATAAGCTGAGTTGTCCGTCTGCCTGATCTTTTAGCGTTAAAAATTCACTGACATCCGTGTATTTGACAATAGTGTCAGCAAAATCTGTATCAATAATGGACAGCTGACTGCCAACCACGTTGACTTTGCTGTCCACTGTTTTCATTGTACCAATATTATCGGGGGAACATACCAGTCGCTTCATATCACCCTGCAATGCAGTCACAACCACACTCTGTCCAACCGTGTAAATCTGGTCAGAGGTAATGTTATACTGGCTTCCAAACACGGATATTGTGTATGTATTCCCACTCACCGCAGTTACCACGCCAGTCTGCGATTTGTCAAATTTTGCGTCATTGAGTTTCTTTTCAATCGTGTCTACGATGACTTTGCTCAACACGTCGATTGCATCTTGACTATTTTGTGACATCTCGTCCCTCCTTTATAAATGTATACTCGATCTCAACCTACCCAACCCACCCTGAGCCAAGTATACTTCGTATTTATTTTTGCTTATTGTACTGTTTAACGTCTATTCAATTCCTGTACAACCTTGTTCGGCAGACGATTTACCAACTCACGAGCCAGTGCATCGCTATCACCAACGGGATTGTTCACATTCACATCACCAATAGACAGGGAAATACCACCAGCGTCGCGGCTTTGCACCATAGAAGCAGAACTATGTTTTGCCAATTGATCGCTGAACCACTTGTCTGGATTGCCGCCCATCTCAAACAGGCGAGAGGTAATATCAGCAGGAACAACACCATCGCCAGTCTCAAGATATGTATAACGTCCAGAAGCTGGCTTACGAACAATAAGTTCTGAACCTCTTTCGTCAACGTTTGCAAAATGATTCGTTTTAGAAGATTTAAGACCATTCGCATGACCACCCAAAAAGAAACCAGCAAAACCTCCCAAAAGAGTACCAATCAATGCTCCTACAGGTCCACCTACTGCCATACCCGCAGCTGCGCCCAGACCAGCACCAGTAAGAGTTGTAGCAGCCGTTTTGACTGTTTTATCTTCATTGGCGGTTGCGTCATTCTTTTCGTCAGTTGCTTTATTCTCTTCTTTAGATACGATCTGTGTAGCGTTAATTGTGAGATTTGTTGCGCTCTTTTGTGTGTTTTCGGCAGTTTCAGAACTACTATTCGCAGTGTCTTTTGTATTCTCGGCAGTTTCTTTACTCTTGCCGGAGATATCCTTGCACAGGTTTACAATCGCACCAATAGGACTTATGTCCCAGAAGAACGAAGCAACGGACTTTATTGCCTTCTTACCAAAGCCATCTTCTTTATTGGACCAGATTTTCTTCTGATTCTTCATGGCCTTTGTGCCGCCATAAATACCAAGCCCGCCAGCTGCAAGAATCGGAATCGCAGCGGGCCCAGCAGCAGCCAAGGCGCTTCCAGCTGTACCAATAAGTTTTCCAGCACCAGCAAGCAACTTACCTCCGCCACTAAGTAATGTAGTTCCAACCTTACCAATCCCGCCAAGAATCGTGGAACCAATCTTGCTCTTACTAACAGCATTACCGACAGCCTTAAATCCGTTTACAACTGTGGAAACAATGCCGCCGCCTTCGCCGGAACCGCCGAATAGGCTTTGAGCGCCACCTTTGATCGTGTTCCAAATATTTGTAAACGCATTGATAATTCCATTGCCAGAACTTACAACCTGTTTTGTAATATTGTTATTCGCGGTTGTTAATATGTTCTTTAATGCGGTTCCCGTTTCTGTTGCAGTATCAACGAGCGTGGTTTTGACAGCGTTGACTGCCTGCTTGGCTGCATTAACATAAGATGTGCCAGAACTTGCAGCCTTTTCGCCACCATTATTTAAGAATCCTTTTATCGTATTCCACAGACCTTTTGTGCCGAGATCTTTGTACTCACCAGTCTTAAACATGGAATACAGATTATTTAGTTTTGTTAGCGTATTTATCAGTGATTCAAGGTTTGTAATCAAATTCTGGATGCCGGTGATCGCGCTGCCAGTATTTAGACTTGCAATGATCTTATTGTGATATCCGTCCAGTGAGCCTTCCATCTGAGATAGACTCATCTTCTGGATCTGCGCAGTGTACTCAAGCTCCTTCTGGTAATCCTTCCAGCTCTTGCCGATATCATCCATGACCTCAGACAACTTGTCCTTGAACTCATTGTACTTCTTGATCTGGTCGTCAATAGCCTTTTCAGCGTCTTTATTATTCCATTCACGCTGCTTGTCGGCAAGGTCTTCGCGTGCAGTACGCACATCTTCGGCGTTTGCCTGCCACTCGTAACCATTCTCAGTGTACACACGGGTCGTGCGCTGTTGCTGGGCACGGGCGAGAGCATCTTGTGCCTTGGAAAGTTCAATAGCACGTTCGGTAGCTTCGTTATTTTCTTCCAAAGCTTCCTTTTGCTTATTCAGGGCTTCAATCCGCTTGTCGATGACTTTGCCCATAGCATCGCCCCAAATCTTGAGGTCGTTATTAGATTTGTCATTTAAAGTGGAGAGAAGGGAAAGGAAAGAGGACAGAACAGCTTTTGCATCGGATAGAGCGGACTTGAATTCCTCGATTACCTTTTCGACGCCATCCCAGTGCTTTTTCAGTTTTGTTGTAACCTGTGCGTCGGTTTCTTGAACTTCGAGAAGAGCCTTTTCCAAAGCGTCATCAAGTTCCTTTTGAACCTCGGCTTTTTGCTGGAGAGCCTCGTCTTCTGATAGATCCTTGTTAGAATCAATAGCAGACATTTTCTTTGTATATTGTGCTAAGACTTTCTGATACGTTGCAGTCTTCTTTGCAAGCTCCACATACTCATCATGGGTTGGCTCACGCACATCATCAATCATTGCCTGAACTTGAATACCAATCGGACTACCTTCAAACTCTTTTGAAAACGCACTCAGTTTATCAACGTAACTTTGGCGAAGTGCCTTTACGTCGATTTTAGCGTTTCCGTCCTCATCATAAGTAAGTAGGTTAGAGAATTCTTCAGGAAGTTCCTGCAGCTTCTGCATGGTATCCTGTGTCAGTTGGCCGGTAGTATTCCACTCATCCATCGCATCTTTTAGCGTGTTCCAATTGGCTTGATATTTATCCAACTCGGTATTTACACGCTTAAGGTCAGTTCCAAGACCAACAAGATAATCACTAACAGAAATTTTACCGCTTTCAATATTTGCCTTATCAGAACTTAACGAGTTTGCAAGCGCAGTAGCTGCAGCACCGCCAGTTCTGTTTGCAGCTTCTATGCGCTTATCCAATTCATCAAGAGTCGCTTTCTTAAATGCCTCGGTGTTAAGATTGATGTTTCCGTTTTTGTCAACGAGATTATCCATCAAATCCTTATTATCACTAAAGAACTTGCTCAGTTGCAAAATAGACTCTATCTTACTTTCTGTTGCATCAAGGTCGCCAACACCGAATTGACTATTCTTGGTTTTCTGCTGAACATCATACAAGCCAGAAAATGCGGATTTTATAGCGTCCGTCTTTTCCTTAGCATCTGCCATCGCGGTACCGTAACCCTTGATGGCATCAGTCAGTTGCTCAAAGGAGATGGTTGTTGTATCTACATTCTGATCAAGATAGTTCAGAATTTTATTCATCTCATCAGCTGATTTTCCGCCATCTTTTGCGGCATTCGCTTCCTTGAGTTGCTCTTTCACGAACTTGCGGAACTGTTCTACATTGATTTGGAGCTTGTTACCTTGCTTTGTTAGGCAAGCCGTGAACTTATCGTCCAGACCAACCAAAGACTTTGCTGTGTCAGCACACATATAGCCATATTGGTTATATTCTTTCATGGCTTTAGTCAATGTATCAAAGGCAGAAGCCACGTCTGTTACTGATTTAGAACCAGTTTTACCACTATTCTTACTATCCTTATCAAATCCTTTTAGCTGATTTCTAACAGCCGCACCACTGTTAATTGCAGCCTGCATATTGGTATGAATAGCTGTAAGGCGAGTATTCAATGCATTTGTAATCGTGTCGATTTTGGCCTGCATATCTGCATCGCCTTCAGCCGCACTGTTAGCTGTAGCAAGAGCAATGGCAAGCTGGCCTGTAGCTGTAGTAGCATTCTGAATTGCGGGTACGGCATTTTCAAGAGCTGTTTGCTGTTCTTCTGTGGCCGTGGTTAGATCTTCTGTTTTCTTTTTGGTATCATCCGCCTGCAATGCCTCAAGTTCATGCATGGCCTGCTCAATAGCCGTTGCTTCCGCTTCAGTGTATTGAGCGGCAATCAAATCTGCGTAACGGTCATTATTGATCTGCAACTTTCCATCAACAACATCAAGGCAAGCAAGATATTCATCGTTCATGGAGAGTAAGCCCTGAAGTGCATCAGCGCTCATATAACCATATTTGTTATACTCTTCCATGGCTGTCGTGCATGCTTTATACGCAGATTGGATATTATCGATGTTCTGAGAAATAGTCTCCATTTGCTGTGCTGCTGCAGCGATGCCATTTTGAGCATTCTCAATACCACCAAACAAACCATTCTCTTCGCCAGCTTCTGCAACACCCTGAATGGTTGTGTCATATTTATTTGCAGCAGCGGTCAGCGTATCGAGCGCCTGAGCTTGTTCGTCAGTTAGCTGTACGCCATCCTGAGACAGACCAACAACATCAGATATTGTCATCTCGCCAACGTCTTTACCAAGAGAATCAGCAAGAATCTCAAACGCACTCTTGATGTGGTCTACATAACGAATCGGAGCAGAACTGCTTCCATCAGATTCACCAGAAGGACCATTCTCCAAATCGTTATAAAGCTGGTCATATACAGCCTCGATGTTGTCTTTACCTTCCTGAGCCACGGCCTGCGCATCATGCATTGACTTGCCAACATAACGGCTCAAATTGCCATTATCATCAACAGGAGTCAAGTCAGCATCAGGACCATACAGGTCAATCAAGTCACTCTTGATATCTTCATTACTGTCTCCAGATTGAGCAAGTATATCAGCGGCACTGTATACGCCGCCATTTGGGTCTTTTCCGCCAGCAACACCGGCAATCATACCCTTGACCTGCATCATCACGCCATTGATATCTTGCTTTAAGCCAGTGGCATCTAACTTCATTAGCTTGTCAATATCGAGTTTCCCATTCTTGTCATAGCACTGTTCAACGATGGTGTCGATATAATTCCACAGCTGGTCTTCCGTTAAAGGAACAAGACCATTATCCGTCTGAAGCATTGGAGTAAATGCAAACGGATGCTCCGTACCGTCTTCATCGGAAATGGTATCCCAAGAGCCAAGAACAGTAGAATAACTACCCTTCTCAATTGTACCGGGGAAGATACTATTCTGTTCGTCTACGAAATCCTTATATTTAGCAAGGTTTTCTTCCGTCCAGTCAATCTTATCACGGTGGAAATTATCAATGTTGCCATACTTGCCATAACCTTGAGAATTCCATTCCTCTTCGGTTTTCTGCGCTTCCTTTACGACATCCTGATATTCCTTTGTGGCTTTGATCTTTGTGTCAATTTCAGAAGTTGGTTGAGTGGACTTCTTGGTTTCGTTTGCGCTCCACTCTGCAAAATCACTCTTGAACTGATTCTGCTTCAACGCAGAAATAGAATTAGTATAAGAATCGACATCATCTTTTAGTGCGTTACGCTCGTCCATTAAGAACTGATAAAGAGCATGATACTTACCGTTTACTGCACGTTCTTCGTCGGTAGTGTTATCGATGATATATTCAATTGCCTTCCCAAGATTGTTATAATAATCAACAATAGAGTCGGCATCGTTTATGTCGTCTGCTCCGTATCCACCAGCCCAGTTAAAGATATCAATACCGGCGTCCTTAATTTGATCACCCATTTGCATTTCAGCATTAGACCAGAATGTACCAATCCAATGTGAACGATTGTTTTTCTTTGCTGTTTGAACAAGTTTAGCGTCTTGCGCATCTTTAGACTGTACAAGTTTTGTATGAGTTGCTTTAAGCTGTTCTTTGGCGATATCTCTCAACAATCCAAGCTGCTCTTCATATTTACCATTCTGCAGGTCAATCTTACTAGCATGATCTTCATCTAAAGTGCCTTGTTCTTTTGCTAGTTGAAGAATCTCATCTTGAATCTTTTGAGCCTGTTCCATATCGTCAGCATCCCAGTCGGACTTCTTTCCAAGCTTTTCGTATTCGTCAACTAGTTCTTTTAAGGAGGAAGTAGTAGATGTGGCTGCATCAGCTGCTTCTTTGCTAGATTCCGCCAGCTTATCAACACGCTGTGTTGCTTCAATAATTTTCTTTGAGAAGTAAGAAACAACTAACCCGATTCCGGCACTTAAGGCCATATTCAGAGCAATAACACGGAACTTGGTATATGCAGTAGCAAGACCAAAAGCTTCAGTTGCATCTTCACTTTCTGATGTATATCTGATATAATCAGAGAAAGAGGTACCACTGCCGCGAATGGACTCATCCATAGCTTTAAATTTTTTATACCCAGAGGAAACAGTAGCAAATGTTTTCTTTAACTGCCCAGCGAGCTTTCCAGCAGACGTACTCAACTGTTCCAATCCACCAACGGCGTTGCCATTCTTATCAACAGAATTAACCGTTAGGAAAGATAATATCAATTTTCTTGAGGAGAAAAGAATTATGGATAATAAAACAATCGAGATTTGTCCTCATTGTGGACGTTTAGCCTGGTGGCCAGAGCTTGCTTGCGTTTATTGTGGGTGCCTTTTAACCGATTATAAAAAATGGACAAAAGCAGACGATGCAGGTAAGGCTGAGATTTTATCAAAAATAAAACAACCAAAAGAATATAAGCCATTATATGATCCTAATAAGGAACCAAAAGAATTTGAAAAAGCAGATCGTGTCGATGCTCAGATTCGCAAATACTTAGCAGAACAGGGGAGTAGGCCACCTGAAAAGAAACTGACGCCTAAGTACGTTCCAAAGTGTCCAACCTGTGGCAGCCCTGACATTGAGAAAATCTCTGGTACATCCAAAGCAGTGTCGTTCGCTCTGTTCGGTATTTTCTCAAATAAGGTCAAACATCAGTTCAAATGTAAAAACTGCGGATATGAGTGGTGATACATTATGAGTATGTCACAAGAACGAGCTGAACTCATAGCTAAACTTGAAGATATTGCAGCCGAATGGGTGTATAACAAGAGAAACAACTACGGAAAAGGTGGATTTTACCATTATCCCGTTGCCTATAAAGATCCCAGATATAATAATTCTTTATTTGATGGCAAAGACTATTATCCTGTAACCCCTGAGACTGTTGTAAGTCTAAGATATGAATTCGGAGCGAACAAATATTTTATCGGAAATGCGTTAGACGCCATTCTTGATTATTTAGAAAAGAGATATAATATTGACTTTGATGCTCTTGAAGATGAAAGATACGGGTCTTATGATGATTAGCTGCGCGGCAGAAACAGTGGCATTGCAATAATTGTAATAGCAATTTCTAACGCTGTAGTACAGAGGATATGCCATGGAATTAAATAATCTCACTGTAGATCTTATCAAAGAGTTGGAATATATTGTTGGCAAAAACGTTTACAACAAAGCCACTAAAAATCATGAAGCCGACGAGAACGGAGATATGATCCGCTATCCGTGTCGTATGAGAGATCCGAAAGATGATGTGATTTACAAATACAAAGGCAAGCTCTACGATGCAACTCCGGAATCAATAACTTGGGCTTTTTATAAATTTGGCGCAAATAATCTCAATATCGGAGACGCCCTGATTGAACTCCTTGAATACTTGGAAGATAGATACGACCTCGACTTCAATCAGTTAGAGAATTTTCGTCTTATAGACAGTGGTTATGATCCAAACAGTCCACCAAAAGAAGATTCGATTGATTGTGATGCATACGACGACGAGTAAGTGCCACATGGAAACAATGACATCGTAAAAATTGTGAATGTGAGTGGTGAGCTGCGGCTAACTAAAATGGCATAAATAAAGCCCCTATCTGGCACATCACCAGATAGGAGATAATGTGAGCTATTTAGTTTTCGTTCAGCTCTTTTACGACGGCCACGGCATCTTGGAATGTATACTCGTGAGCAGTAAACTTGGTTTCGCTCATAGAGGGGATTCTGTATGTAAATGTGGTCTTACCATCAAAGTTGCTAACCGCAAAGTCACCAGCGGAGATGATATCCATACCAATCAGTAGACCAATCTTTTGATACTGAATCGCCATCTCACAGACGGTAATGTTGTTGAGACGGATACCATCACAGATAATGATATCCATATTGTAGATATTCGCTCCTTCAACTTCGTTTGAAGCCGAAAGAACATTAGTAGTGCCGATAGGTTGGAGTTTTAATTCTTTCGCAAGGGTAGGAGAGATACAAGTGCATGTTGCACCAGTGTCCCAAACAGCCTTCGCTATAGTCATATTCTTGCCGTTCTTTACGACTACTGGCGAGGTTAGCTTACGCTCGATTTCAGTTGAGGTAACCACGATTGCGGAAGGATTCTCCATTTTAATCACCCTACAATTTTCTTGTCTTTATTTTCAGAGCGCCATTTGGCTTCTCTGGCGGCGTAACAAGTATTCCAGAATTTTGAGTTTTTCTTTGTTAGAATAGAGAAAAGAGTGCTCAAGGAGTCTGCGGAAATGTATCCGTTAGTGAAGAACTCGTCAACGATTGCTTTGATTTGCTGACGGCTCTTCTTTCGTTTGGAAATGTACATATATTTCACCTCGAATGTTATCATGGATCGTGTAAATTGTCAAGACGAAAACCGTTACGCTTTCCAATTTGCATTTTCAACGCACGGCTGAATATTTACAGAGCACCCGTGTTCATCGCAAGTTGTCCTAACATGACTTACGATGACATCTCCAGACTGCTTAGAGTGATAAGGCTTTTGATATCTAATGAATACTTCGTCCATTTTATGTGGAAGATTTTCCATGATGGACTTCGCTAAGTCGTCTGCATTACCAATGGGTTCTCGCTGCCCCTTGATATAGTCAAGAAGGGCAGTGAGTTCTTTTGCTTCAATTTCAATTTTCATATACGAATTCACCTCCACAAATTAAAACACCCGACCTCCCAGCAGTAGGGAAGTCGGGCTTGTTCATTATGATGGCTGAGCCGTTGTTATTTCAGCAGTTCAGCGATTTCTTCGGCAGTCACACCATTTGCCAGTGCATTGGCAACAATATCTTCTGCCTTTTTACGATTCAGCTCTGCCGCAATCTTTTCGTCAGCATCAGCCTTTTTCTTTTCGAGCTTTACAATCTCTTTGTTGAGTTTTTTCAACTCTGCTTCTTTTGCTTTACGCTGAGCGTTCAGTGTAGCGATATTATCACCAATAGTTGCAATCTCCTGAGCAATAGATTCTGCAGTAGTGTTCTTTTCAGCGATCTGTGCTGCGTAATCGATACCATCGAGAACCTTTGCTTTATTCTTGCTTCCTTTAGGACGTGCCATAATAAAATACCTCCGTATATTTTAGATACGCGATTGTACTTATATTATAGCCAGAATATCGTATGTAGTCAACGAATATTTTGTTTTCTCCTATTTGTATCGCGCCAGGGAATAGCGCGTCTCCTCAATTCCACCTACTTCTTTAAGTCGTCTGGTTACGTCTGAGGTGGACTTCTGAACTTTCGTCCAGAACTGACTATCTTTCCAGTGGTTGCTCACTGACCCTTTTTAGTCGATGAACCTTCTACCCTCCTACATTATATAATAGGGGAGTTGATCGGCTGCTGACCGCCCATTGTAAACGCTATTTAGCGCTCGATTATTACCATATTTTGACAATGTGATAAAATCGAGCTTTTATCTCAGCATATAGCATCCATATCATTATTTCTATCTTTCGATTCCTACATTATATAAATATAACAATAGGCGATATGGCTCTTAGGGTTTCCCAGCACTCTAGGGGTTATTTTTTTACATGGTGTTGCATCCTATGCTCTTAGGCGCAACGAGCATAAGCGGGCATATTAACTTTACCAGCACCATTTTCAAGTTTGCCGTTCATTTGCATAACAGACAATATACCAGAAACGGCAGCAGCAATCGGCGGAAGTGCGCCAGACAGCTTTGTGATATTATCTGTAATTTTAATAATCGTGGTTAAGAAAGAAACAGCGTATTTGACAATTCCAGAATCAAGAACATGGGTAGAAAGTGACTGGAATGACGTATCAAGTTGGGCAAGGCGACCTTGAATACTATCAAGATATTTGGCATTCTCAGCTAAAGCACTACCAGTAGCATTGGCGGCTTGCTTCATAGCATCTTCTGCAACACTGAAGTTGTTAAGCAGGGCAGAAGTGGCTTGGCCACCACGCTTGCCAGAAATCAGTTCAGTGACATTGGCTTGTGTAACATCAGAAAGACTTCCCCAAACCTTAGACAGTTCCTCCATAATCTGGTAAGTGGATTTGAAGTTTTTGCCAGCAGCATCACTCATGATATCAACACCAGTAAGCTGCTTCAGCTCATTACGAAGTTCGGATACAGAACTGGCCATACCATCGATTTCAATACCAGCATTTTCTGCGTCAGTTTTAGCAGCACGAAGATACATGCTTAACGTTTTTAGATATGTGCCACTAACATCGTTGTCCTGAAGCACTCCGTTGACTGCGGCGGCCATAGCCATAGTTTCCTGATATGTATTACCAGCAGCATTCATAGCGGCAGCTGATTTCTGCATGATGACACCAAGATCATTTGCAGTAACAGGTTCTGTGTTAGCGATTTGATTTAAAACGTCAAGGAATTCGCTTGCTTGATCGGCAGCAAGATCAAAGCCTTGCATGCCAGAAATCAAATAAGAAGAAGCATCGCTTGCGGATTCAATTCCATCGCCGACATTCTTCAAAAGACTGCTAACACGGGCAAGTTCTTCTGCGTCTTGCTCATCGTAACCCAAACGAGCCCAGTCAGCTGTGCTATTAATAAAATCGCTAATGCTAATACCGAGTTTTTGCGCCTGATCGGCAGCGCGATCCATAAATTCTTCATAACCCGAAGCAGTAAGATTGGTAACCTTACGAAGTTCGGTCATTGCCGTATCAATCTCAACCACATTTTGATACACGATTCGCAGCGCGTCTTGCATCTTGTGCAGAGCAGCCATAGTGATCATAGTGCTTAAATGCTGACCAAACAGTTTTTCGAATTTATCAATGAGGTTTTCGGACTCAAGACCTAGCGATTTTGCCTGAGCACGAAGTTCTGCCATGTCTTGTTTTAACTGTCCTGCATTTTTATACGCATTCGGATCAGCAAGCGCTGCCTGAAGTTTTTGTACTGGTTCAGCAAGTGCTTTTCCAACCTTCGGGAATTTTTCGAGATAGTCCATCAGCTGAGACTTGAGATTAGCGACTTCTGTTTTCCCTTTAATATCAGATCTTAATTTTTCTGCTTCGATTCTAAGATTTTTAACTTCGTTTCCAGTTTCAGATGCAGATACTTTAAGCCGATTTAATGCTTCTTCAAAAGAATTGATTCCGGTTATACCGAAGGACTTTGCCCAATCAATCGCAACCCTATCTTTATTTGTAGGATCAGCAATAAGACGAGACATTAAGTCCGAACTTAAAGAACGGATATTTAGAACATCAGCATAAGACGTACTATCTGTATTGTTGTCTTTTTCAAGAGTTCCCCGCCAACCATCAAGTTGATCGATCAAGTTTTGAACAGAAATAAGATCTTTATCTTTTGCTTTATTGTTCTCTTGCTCTGCATTTACCTGATTTTTTAGCGCTTGAGTCACGGCGTCCTCTGCCAATGCACGCTTTCTTGCCATTTCGAAATGTTGCTGCGACAACCATAATCCACGACTACTTATTTCAGAATCCAATTCAGAAAGTTCTTTGCGAGCCTTATTCATTTCTTCCCAATAAGACATTGTCAGATGTGGATTGTCTCCATTGCTCTTTTCTCGGATATAGCTGTTTGCATTGGACTGATACCGTTTTATCAAATTATTATAATCATCAAACAGTTGCTGATTTTCTTTTTCTCCAAACTTATTGATTCGATTATTTGCAAGTCGTTTGGCAGATGCAGCTTTAGCAGAAGCATTCAAAATATCCTGATTGCCACTCAGTTTATATCCCATCTTAATGGATTGCTGATACATAGCCTTTAGATCGTCAGTGATATCTTTGATTTTTTTATCGACGCGATTTAACTCGTCCTCTTCTCCCTCTTTAGTAAAGGTAACTCGCTGATTTTGCAACGCTTCCAACTGTTTGTAGCTGTCAACAATTTTTGCGATAAATTCTGCCTTTTCTTTTTCGGCTTTTGTATTTGCATCCTTATTTACAGCATTATCGTACCCAGCCTTTAAACGCGCATCAAATTTATTTAGGTCATCAACATCTGACTGGCGACCAGCACCGATAAGTTTTTGTTTTCCAGCGTCGATCTCTGCTTTGATCTCGTTGATTCGGTTAATCCACTCTGTCGTATCAGTATTATCTTCCGCATTAAAGATTTTGGACATTAAGTCGTATTTCTCTTTGAGAAGTGTACGATAACTTGCAATCTGTTTATCTAAACGTGAATTTTCTGCATTTACAACTTTTGAATCAACTACGGAATCAAGTCCGGCAACATTGGCGTTGTATTGGTTCGTCAACTGTTTATAGTCGGATGTCGTATTAAGTTTTTTCTGATGGATCTCTTTACGAAGACTGTTGACAAGCGTCTTTTGATTGTCAAACGCCATTTGTTTTGCAGCCAAGTCTGGCGCATTTTGTGGATCGACCTGTTTTAACTCTTTATATAGCCTGAACTGCTTAGTGAGCTCTTGATTGTATTTAGCTAATAAATCAGTGTTTTTCTTAATGGTTGCAGTTTGTTGATTAGCGTTATATTGCTGCTGATTCTTGGCAAATTCACGCTTGGAAATTTTAGACGCATGCTGTAAACTATGTAATTGCTCCTGAACGTCAAAATTTCCACCTAAATTAAATCCGTCTTTACTTGCTAACGCATATGTCTTACGCACTCTTGCATTGATTCTTTGTAACTCGTCGTCGATATCTTTTAGTCGATCTGCGTCTTCTGGTTTTACAAGAGAAGCACGTTTGGTTGTTAAAGTTGTTAGGGTTTTATAATCTTTAATTAACTGAGACACATAAACTTGCTCTTTTTTGGCATCATCGTTTTCAATCTTTGAAATTTTGTTATTAATTACCTTATCTTCCACATCATGAAATTTTGCACTTAGTTCTGCACGAAGACCAGAAAATTTAGCAATAGATTTACCATTATTAATAAGATCCTTGCCGTATTGGCCGAGTTTTGCATCGCATTCGTCGATCAGCTTTTGATATTCATTGAATACCGCTTGATTTTCAGTTTTAAGCTGTGCCGTCATGTATGCGTATTTTTGCTTTAGTGTAGACGTATAGTTCGCAGTAAGTTCGGATATAACTTCGCCCTTTTGTTTGTCATTAAAATCGATGTGACTAAAATATTCAGAATCGGCAGCCGTGTCAAAAGCATCAACT
>OJNS01000260.1_pt1 | contig 37688 bp, 41 predicted proteins | sample 1597911 | NCBI WGS metagenome assembly OJNS01 (sample SAMN01915214, study PRJEB22387) | human gut metagenome | isolation source: stool | host: Homo sapiens | place: USA
GCGTAGCATGTAGTAATCTGATTAATCATAAATGAGGGGCAAAATACCTTTTGACCATCATATCATAAAATAATAAGATAAAAAGATAGGAGAATTTATATGACATTTTATCAGGAACTGCAGTTAAATCAGGCAGGCTCCAAAAGCCTGTTGAAAAACAGTAAAACAATGAAAGAAAAACTATACCATGCGTTTGTATATATGGTGAAGATAGCTGTCACAATGGTATTCTGCTTTGCCTTTGTCACTGCCTCAAGCATCATATTGGGAAAGGATAACAGCATTGTGGGAGTAGTGGTTTTATTATGCGTTATGGTATTTCGAAACGCTGATCTGGGAATCCATACCCGACATTCTACATGGCTTTTGGCATTGTTCTTTGTAATTATGACAGTATGTCCGCATCTGGCAAATCAGCTTTCACCACTTCCGGCGCTGCTTATAAACATTGCAGCTCTTGCAGTGCTGATTTTGTTCGGATGCCATAATCCATTTATGTTTAATCAATCCACACTGGTTCTTGGCTATTTATTGTTATATGGATATGATGTGTCAGGAAAAAGCTATATGCTTCGAATAGCAGGGCTGGCTGCAGGTGCTGTCCTTACATGCCTGGTATTTTACAGAAATCATAAAAACAGAGACTATAAAAGAAATATGAAAGCTGTAATTGAGGAGTTTGACCTTTCTTCATCACGTACAAAATGGCAGCTGTGCCAGATACTATGCGTACCGTTAGTTCTATGTATTGCACAGCTTTGCAATATGCCGCGTGCAATGTGGGCAGGTATTGCAGCCATGTCTGCCATCCTGCCGTTTATGGAGGATATGCAGTACAGGGTCAAAAAAAGGATTGTCGGTAATATTGCCGGGGTTATATGCTTTACGGTATTATACTTCCTGCTTCCGCCATCAATCTATGCGTACATAGGAATTATAGGCGGAATCGGCGTGGGATTATCGGCACAATATGGCTGGCAGGCTGTTTTTAATACATTTGGTGCTCTGGCTATAGCTGCAGAGAGCTATGGGTTAAAGGGAGCAGTCAGCCTCAGGGTGATTCAGAATGTGTTTGGAGTCGTATTTGCGTTGGTATTTTGTGCTGTATTTTACAGATTTATGTCAGGGAAAGTATCAGTGAAAGAGAAAGCTGTATAATACAAGTGGAAACGTGTAATCAGTCATAAGGAATTGTATTCTTCAGATGAAACAGCCACAAAATCCAAAGTGAAGGAAAAGGTTATAACAAATATGAGTCAGATAATATTGGCGTCGGCATCACCGCGCCGCAAGGAATTATTAGAGCAGATTGGGGCAGAGTTTGTTGTCTGTCCTGCAAAGGGAGAAGAGATAATCACAGAGGAGGAGCCATCTGCGGTTGTCATGGAGCTATCCCGTCAAAAGGCAGAGGAGGTAGCGTCAGGTGTGCTTACCTACAATGAACAGCATGCAGAGCTTGTGACACCGCAGGATATTCTTGTAATCGGAGCGGATACGGTAGTGGCTTATGAGAATCAGATTCTTGGAAAGCCGAAGGACGAAGAAGATGCCAGGCGTATGCTTTCGATGCTTTCGGGAAAAACGCACAGTGTCTATACAGGGGTAACGTTTGTTTTTATTGACAAAGCCGGAAGAACCGGAGAACACTGCTTTTATGAGAAGACGGATGTCAGCATGTATACACTGACGGAAGAGGAAATTGACCGCTATATTTCAAGCGGGGATCCGATGGATAAAGCAGGAAGCTACGGGATACAGGGACGCTTTGCCATCCACATTAAGGGAATACATGGTGATTACAATAATGTGGTAGGGCTTCCGGTAGCGCGCCTGTATCAGGAGCTTAGAAAGCTTGGAGTTGATGTTTAGCGAAGTCTTTTTTTAATAGCCGGTCCGATAAGCATGGCAATTATCATTTTTATCAGGTCGCCCGGGATAAATGGGAACACACATATTGAGAGCGCACCGCTGACTGTGCTTTTTGCCTCAAAGCAGAACCATGCTGTACCGAGCACATAGCATATGATAGTTCCGACAATCATACCAATGAGCTGGAGCCAAGGCTGGTGGAAATGATCGATTACAAGTCCTGCAATAATTGCCATGGCAATAAAACCGATGATGTATCCGCCTGTAGGGCCGGCAAGCTTAGCTGGGCCACCGGTGAAGCCTGAAAATACAGGGATTCCGACAAGTCCGATAAGCAGGTAAATGAGGTAGCTTATAGTTCCACGTTTCCATCCGAGCAGATATAATGAAATATATATGGCCAGGTTTGTCAGTGAAATCGGTACCGGCCCAATCGGGATAGATAATGGTGCAAGAATACATGTGACAGCTGTCATGAGCGCTGTTACCGTTATGGCATAGGTCGTTCCATGCTTGTAGTCTATAGTTTCTGTCTGGTTCATGATAAAATCTCCTTTTTGTAAATTTCATAGTAATTTTTGTACGGTTAACACATTAACATGAAAAGATGTCGATTGTCAACCATAACTGCAATAAAGGTTTACAATTATCGGGGAGTAATGAAAAAATATACTAACATCGGTATATACGTACGCTATTCGGAAAACATGGATACTTGGAAAATGTCTGAAAATGTCTGAAAATCATTAAAAACAATCGACATTACAGCCAATAAACGCTATAATAGATACATTAAGATAAATGTACTGGGACTTGTATTATCCACAGCCGTCACGCGGTACGGCTGTCGCGGATAGCGTCAGGCCCCGGGAAGGGGAATTATATGCAGGATAAAAAGCAAAAAAAGGCAAAAATACAGGTTATATTTCTAATTCTTATTTCCACGCTTGTTATTTTAGCGGATTTTTATGCGATAATTAATTATCCAAAGGAATACATGCTCATTGCAGCAATCACAGTTATCTTTATGATTTGCCTGTGGGGAGTGATAAGCGGATTTTTCTCACTGAGTGCTCTAAAGGAGGACAGGAGGGAGGAACAGTATGACAGTATTTTTAAGTCGGAAAAGGCATCTTACCTCATGCTTAGAAAGTATTTTGATGAGATAGAGGGAAAGATTGAGATACTGCAGAAGGAGTCAAAGATTCCGACTGAGGATATCATCAATGCACAGAAGGGAATCGCAAAGGTTGTTATCAACAGGAATAAGGAAAATGCTGATGCGATTATGAACTCTAATGAACAGCTTATGGAGACTTTTGAGCATCTTGAGAATAAGCTCAAGGAGAGCAATGATTTCATTATTGAGAGCCAGAAAAATGTGATTTATGACAACCTCAAGGACATTATGGAAAAGCAGCAGGTTCTGTCTGACAGCATAAAGGATATGGAAATCCGTCTGAGTCAGGCAATCACAGCAAATCCTATTCAGTTTACAGCAAATGTTGAGATGCCTAAGCAAACGAATGACGCACCACAATCAGCACCGACCATGGAGGCGATACCTGAACCTGTCGTAGAGGAAGCCGCGATAGCTGAGCCGGAGCCTGTTGCGGTAATCGAGCCGGAGCCGGTAGTTGAGACACCACATGTACCTGAACCGGAACATGTAAGTGAGGCACCACATGTACCTGAACCTGAATCGGAAGTAGAGCCAAGTCCTGTTGCAGAAGAAGCTGTTGCAGATACGACAAACAGCGATCCGAACCGCCAGCTGAGTGCAGATGAAATAGCAGCACTTTTTGCAAGTGCAAACGCAGGTGCGACAGAACCTGAATCAGATCCGGCAGAGGAAGTGATTACGGAACCGGTCACAGAGGCACCACATGTACCTGAGCCGGAGCCTGCAAGTGAACCGGAACCGGCAAAGTCTCCGGTTGTAGATTTGAATAACACAAATCGTAATCTGACACCGGATGAGATAGCAGCTTTATTTAGCAGTATGTAGTATTTTGGTAACTATTCAGTAAAGAAATATGCGGTATTGCATATTTCGTAAAAAATGAAGAAATAATATTTTGTAATTATCTCACAAATATGTTAAAGTGTGCATGTTATAAAAATATGCACACTTTATTTTTTTGAAAGGAAATATAAAAAATATATGGAAACAATCAGATTTGACGAATTAGAACTAAACCCTAAGATTTTGCGAGGCATCAAGGATATGGGCTTTGAGGAGGCAACTCCAATACAGGCTCAGGGAATCCCGGCAGTGCTTTCGGGCAGGGATGTAATCGGACAGGCGCAGACCGGAACAGGAAAGACAGCAGCCTTTGGTATTCCGGTGCTTGAGAGCGTTGATGCGTCAAGTCACAAGACACAGGTTATCATCCTCTCTCCTACAAGGGAGCTTGCCATCCAGGTGGCAGATGAAATCAGGAAGCTTGCAAAATATATGCATGGTGTGAAGGTACTTCCGGTATACGGAGGACAGGATATCAGCCGCCAGATTAAGGCACTTAAGGGCGGTGTGCAGATTATTATCGGAACCCCGGGGCGTCTTATGGATCATCTCAGGAGAAAGACAATCAGGCCTGACCATGTAAAGACAATAGTGCTCGACGAGGCAGACGAGATGCTCAACATGGGCTTTAGGGAGGACATCGAGACAGTGCTCGAATACCTGCCACAGGAGCATCAGACAGTACTCTTCTCGGCAACAATGCCAAAGCCTATTTTGGAAATTACAAGAAAATATCAGCATGATGCTATCAATATCAAGATTGTGAAAAAAGAGCTGACAGTCGCAAATATCGACCAGTATTACTATGATGTGAAGCGCAAGGACAAGATAGATGTACTCACAAGACTGTTGGATTACTATAATCCAAAGCTCTCACTTGTATTCTGCAATACCAAGAAGATGGTCGACGAGCTGGCATATGAGCTTTGCGGACGCGGCTACAGTGCAGAAGGACTTCATGGCGATATGAAGCAGGTGCAGAGAGATCGTGTCATGAAGAACTTCAGAAACGGAAAGACAGATATTCTTATTGCCACTGATGTCGCAGCGCGTGGAATTGATGTGGATGATGTGGAGGCTGTTTTCAATTATGATCTGCCTCAGGATGACGAGTATTATGTACATAGAATCGGTCGTACAGGAAGAGCAGGCCGCTGTGGAAAGGCATTCTCCTTTGTAAAGGGCAAGGAGGTATATAAGCTCAAGGACATACAGCGCTACTGCAAGACAAAAATCTATGCACAGCCAATTCCATCATCTGATGATGTTGCCAAAATCAGGGCAGAAAAGATTATGGACCAGATTTCCACCATTATAGATGAGGAAAATCTCACAAGTGTCATTGATATTATAGAGAATCAGATAAATGAGTCAGATTACACGGCAATGGATATAGCGGCGGCATTTTTATACCAGGCTATGGGTGCTTCAGAGATATCCACAGCTGAATCAAAGGACGACTATGATTTCCACAATACAGGAGCTGAGGATGGCATGGTACGCCTGTTTATCAACGTCGGAAAGAAGGACAAGATAAAGCCGGGTGACATTTTAGGTGCCATTGCAGGAGAGTCAGGCATGCCTGGCAGGCTTGTCGGTGCAATCGACATGTACGATAAGTATACATTTGTTGAGGTGCCGGCTGAGTATGGCAAGGAAGTGCTTAATGCCATGAAGAATGCAAAGATAAAGGGCCGCTCTGTGAACATGGAGCCTGCAAATTCACGATAGCAAAGTCAGGCTTTTCTGATAACGCATCAGCTTTTCTTGTTCTCAGTGGTTCTGAATAGTTACGATGGTTGTATAAAAATACCGGGACACAAAATGTGTTGCCCGGTATTTTTGATTACTTGTCGTCATCGATTCCCCAATGCTCTTTCATGTAATCCTTTCCCATTCCTCCGCCGATATCATTTTGATTTCTGCGAAGATAATTTACAAATATTCCACCAACAACTGCAAAAATGATAAGTGCTGCCGGATTACTGGTTACACTGTTAGTTGTGAACAGTAACGTGGCCGTGGCTAGTCACACTGTTAGTTGTGAATAGTAACTGACCGGCGGCAAAATCACGCGTCAGCCAGCATCAGCACATGCTTCACAATTGATTTGATTATATTAACCGCAGTCTCCATGCCCTCCACTGATATGTGCTCAAACGGGCCGTGGAAGCCGTAGCCGCCGGTACCGAGGTTTGGACAAGGAAGTCCCATGAAGGATAAACGTGCGCCGTCTGTACCGCCGCGAACCGGGCGTGATAGCGGCTCTAGACCGTTTTCCTTTATAGCAGCTTTAGCCAGGTCGATAATGTACATGTTGTCCATTATGATTGAAAGCATATTCTCGTAGGAGTGGGTGATAGTCAAAGAAACAGTGCCCTCACCATATTTTTTGTTCATCTCTATCTCAAGAGAGCGGAGAGTATCAAGTCTTTTAGCAAAAAGAGCCTTGTCGTGGTCGCGCACAATATATGACAGATGGGCTGATGCTACATCACCGCTCATATCACACAGATGGTAAAAGCCCTCTCTGCCCTCAGTTGTGGCAGGAGTCTCGTTTGCAGGCAGCGCTGCGGCAATCTCGCAGCCAACCAAAGCAGCATTGACCATAATGTCCTTTGCTTCGCCCGGATGCACGTTGACGCCCTTTATGGTAAATACAGCGCTTGCGGCATTAAAGTTTTCATAGGCCACCTCGCCCTCGTAATCACCGTCCACGGTGTAGGCAAAATCTGCCTCGAAATAGTCCAGATCAAACAAATCCGCACCCTTTCCGACCTCCTCATCGGGGGTAAATCCAACCCAGATATCGCCGTGAGGAGTGCCCTCTGCGATAATCTGCTCTAAGGCGGTCATAATCTCAGCCACACCGGCCTTGTCATCGGCACCAAGCAGGGTAGTGCCATCTGTGGTAATGAGAGTGCGTCCGGTGAGGGCTTTAAGCTCAGGAAAATCGCTTACTCTCAGGTATTCGCCACTGCCTCTAAGCAGCACATCGCTTCCGTCATAGTGACGCAGCAGCTGTGGCTTGACATTTTCCCCGGAAAAATCAGGTGCAGTATCCATATGTGCAATAAATCCGACCGCTTTTTTGTGCTCCATGCCGGCAGTGGCAGGCAGCAGACCATACACGTAACAATGGTCGGTGAGCACAACCTTGGATAAGCCAAGCTCCTTAAGCTCTGACTCAAGCTCTCTTGCGAGTGCAAATTCCCTGTCACTGCTTGGTATTTTATCACTTGCTTCATCAGATGTGGTGTGATAGCCCACATATTTTAATAATCTTTCTTCTACTTTCATTATCAGTAAATCCTTTCTGAGAGACTTTGGATGGGAAATCTGGAATAAAAAGTCTCTGTATATAGAAAATAATATAGCTTAAAACGGTGTAAAATCAACTGTTTTACAAAAAATCTAAAAAAAATTTAAAAAAATTAAAAAAAAGTGTTGCATTTCTATAAACTATACTATATAATAAATTTCGCGTTAAGGAAAACGCAAACAAATTAATAAACGCGCTTCTAGCTCATTTGGTAGAGCACCTGACTCTTAATCAGGGTGTGCAGGGTTCGAGCCCCTGGAGGCGCACTCAAAGGTACCGGTTTTATGGACGTATGAGCCATAGGGTTGGTGCTTTTTTATTGCATAATTTTTGGGTAGTCTGATAGTCCCATAAAAAGTGAAATTAATATTGAAATTTTGAAATAATAAGTTTATACTGTTGAATAGGACAAAAGTAACATTTGGGAAGACGTTTTGGTCGGAGTAAAATATGATGAACGCGGTAGACAAATATTCAACAGACAATATAGCGGATAACGAAATGATAATTGCAGTAGATGACGTGGTAAAGAAGGACTATGACAGTGCGGTTGTACGTATAAAGAAAGCGCTTGCGCGCTTGAAGAGCACCGGTCACGTGGAAAAATATGCAGAGTATCTCAATATCCTGGGATTGGTATATGAGCTTGAGAACGATGAGTCAAAAGCCTTTGAATGTTATCTGGAGAGCCTTGCCACGGCAGAAATTATCCGCTCGAGAGATCTTAAGGCTATGGTTTACAGTAATATCAGTTCAAGCTATAGCAAGATGGGAAGAGATAAGGAAGCGCAGAGATATTTCAACGATGCCAGAGACGAATATGACAGTTCCTCAGAAAAATCTGAAGAATGTCATAAAAGCTGGGTCATGTTTGACTATATAAATCATGCGATTAACGACAGATATGTTGCATTATCTTGAAGCAATCAGCTTGCAGATAGGGTTTCCGACAGCAGAGAATTTCTCCTCGTACTCGGTCATGATGTTGCCCTCATTCATTGCAGCATCATGATGCAGGTCGCGTGTACTGGCGTCGAGGTGCCATTTATCAGAGCTTTCAATCTCTTCCAGAGAGAAGGTGAAGAGGTCCTGGTTGTCAGTCTTGAACTCTATGCGTCCGTCAGGTGCGAGAAACAAATCATATCTGGCAAGAAATTCGCTTGAGGTGAGGCGTCTTCTTGCGTGCCTGTCCTTCGGCCATGGATCGGAAAAGTTCAGGTAAATGCGGTCAACCTCATTACGGTCAAAAATATCCGGAAGAGTTGCGGCATCAATGCACAAAAAGTGCACATTTGGCAGCTCGTCCTCCTGCATTTTTTGTACGGCACGAAGAAGCACACTGGTATATCGTTCGATACCTATATAGTTAATCTCGGGATGAAGCCGTGCCAGATCCATCAGAAATCTGCCCTTTCCCATACCAACCTCTATATGAATCGGATTATTGTTTCCTAAAAAATCATGCCATTTTCCTTTTAATTCAACAGGCTCCTTTATGCAATAAGGGCTGTTGTCGATGACTTCACCGGCGCCCGGGATATTTCTAAGTCTCATGTAAATCTCCTTATAAAAACGTAAAATTTCATATAGATAATACCCTACAATTGTGTGGGTGTCAAAATAAAATGGCAAAATACACTGCACATGCCCTTGATAACATGTTTTTCATACATTATAATTAGAAATAGTACATTTTTGGTTATAGTACTGAACAGCTACCCAATTTTAGAATTAATAGGAACAGATATGAAGCATAAAATTATAAATTTAAAAAAATCAGGAATACTAATAATGGCAGTGTTTGCTATGGTCACGACGCTTTGTGCGAGACCGCTTATGGCATTTGCGGATGGTGATGACACGTACTGGCCGGAGGGACCGCAGATAAATTCACCGTGCGCCGTGGTGATGGAGGTCAATACAGGTACGGTGCTATATGAGAAAAACTCACACGAAAAGCATTATCCTGCAAGTATCACAAAGATTCTCACCACATATCTGACTATACTCAACTGCAAGATGGATGAGAAGGTTACATTCTCAAAAGAGGCGGTGAAGGAGAGCAGTGATGGTTCGTCGAGCATCAAGAGGGATGTGGGCGAGGAGATGACCATGGAGCAGACACTATATGGAGTTATGCTTGAGTCGGCAAACGAGTGCGCATATGCTGCAGCAGAGCATACAGGCAAAAAGCTTGGGGGAGATTACAGCACATTTATTGATCTGATGAACAAGGAAGCCAAAGAATTAGGCTGTACAGATACACATTTCAACAATGCAAATGGTCTGCCAGATGAAAATCACTGGACAAGCGCATACGATATGGGGCTTATCTCGTGTGCGGCATACAGGAATGACGAGTTTCGAAAGATTACAGGCACAAAGACCTATATTATACCACCTACAAACAAGCATACCGAGGATACTCCGCTTTACAATCATCATGCGATGCTGCATCCATTTAAGTCGTATTCACAGTTTGTAAATCAGGATTGTACCGGCGGCAAGACCGGCTACACTTCAGTGGCTAACAGCACGCTTGTCACTTATGCGGAGAAGGATGGCTTGACGCTGTGTGTGGTTATTATGAATGCACAGTCGCCTGACCAGTATGCAGACACAAACACGCTGCTCAATTACTATTTCAGTAACTTCAAGGCACTAAGCATAGCTGAAAATGAAAACAGCGCAGCTGCTGACAATACGCCGGATCTGGGCGTGATGAATGAGCACGGCATGTATGCAAAGGTGTCGGAAAACTATGTTGTTTTGCCAAACAACGCGGATTTTTCAAGCGTTAAAAGGGAAGCTGCTGACATGAAGTCCGACAACAAGGACGCTCTTGCTACGGTCAGATACAAGTATGGTGATCATGTGGTAGGCTGTGTGGATCTGCTGAAATCAGGAGCAAAGGTCGATCTGTCGTACTTTGATGAGAACAGCAGACAGAATTTAGAAAGTGATATAATAAAGATAAAGCCGGTATATTTTCTCTGGGTGCTCGTACTTATTGCAGTGATTATTCTGAGTATTTTCATGTTTAGAAGAATATCAGACAATATATATGTGCTGAAACATAAATGGAGCATTAAGAAGGAGCAGCGCGAGCGCTTCAGAGAGCACAAGCTTGAGAGAAAACGGCGCAGAAGGAGAGACAATCTGAAGTTCAGCGGCCGACACAAATATTAATACATTTTTTATTATGACATTATAGATGGAGGCAGAAATGAGTGATGAAAGATGCGCCCTCGTGCTTGAGGGTGGAGCCATGAGAGGTATGTATACAGCCGGAGTACTCGACTGTTTTATGGACCATGATATTAGCTTTGATGCTGTTATCGGTGTTTCGGCGGGAGCACTTTTTGGAGTGAATCTGCTGTCAAAGCAGCGCGGCAGGGTTATACGATACAATAAGAGGTTTAACAGTGACAAAAATTATATGGGTATCAGGCCGCTTCTTCGGGAGAAAAACATAGTGAGCACGAAATATGCCTATGATACCGTACCAAGAGAGCTTGACCCGTTTGATGATGAGGAATATAAGAAGTCGGATATCCCATTTTATGCGGTTGTGACGAATATCAGGACAGGTAAGCCTGAATATGTGCAGATAAAGAGTGTCTTTGACCAGATGGATGTGCTCAGGGCATCGGGCTCCATGCCTGTAGTGTCAAAGCCTGTGAAGCTGGGGAATGAGTGGTATCTGGATGGCGCGGTGACGGACAGTATCCCATATGAGCATATGCTTGATATGGGATATGACAGAGTGGTTGTCGTGCTGACAAAGCCGGCAGACTATATAAAAAAACCTATGCCAAGGTTATTTACATCGGTATACAAAAAGCGTTTTCCGAGGTTTTATGAGGCATTTTCAAACAGGCATATCATGTACAATTATCAGCTTGAGCATCTTAGGGAGCTTGAAAAGCAGGGCATTGCTGAGGTGTTAAGGCCGTCGGAGCACATTAAAATAAGCAAGGTTGAAAAGGATCCTAATAAGCTTGAGAGCCTGTATCAGCTTGGATTACGTGATGCCAAGAGGCTTTTAGCCGATAAGCAAGGGATGGAGAAGCAGTAATGAATATACAACAGGTACAGACTATCATAGCTGATGCCATGGAAAAGCACAACGGAATAGTGAAAAAAGAAGAGCTTACAAGGCTTGGTATAGACTACAGGCGAATTGATACGCTTGTCAGGGAGGGGAAGCTTGTCCGCATCAGAAACGGCTATTACACCGACCGCGTGGATGATTTTTCTGAGGATGCACTTGTCGCGGCACTTTTTCCGGATGCAATGCTTTGCATGGAAAGTGCACTTTACGCCTATGGCTATATAAAGGAGAAGCCTTACGGATGGACGCTTGCCGTGGACAAAAACACATCAAAATCGCGTTTTAAGATGGACTATCCCAGAATCATTCCGTTTTATACGGAGCCCATGGCACTTATGCTTGGAGCCACAACCATTGAGCTTGGAGGCAATACCTTTGGAATCTATGATAAAGAACGTGTGATATGCGACTGCCTGAAGTATGAGTCGAGACTGGACCGCAATGATTTCAAGGCAGCTGTACAGTCGTACATAGCGGATACGGACAAGGATATTTCCGTGCTCATGGATTACGCAAGGGCGAGGCGCGTGGTAAAGAAGGTACAAAGCTTCATAGGAGTATGGTTGTAGTGAGGGTAGATTTAAGACATATAAGCGATGAGAAAAAATTATCGTACAGCGACGTGTTATGGCAGTACGTGAAGCAGGATTTTCTCTGGCGCATAAATAATGCCGGTCTGGGAAAAGTGCTGTGGCTTCAAAAGCCGTATTTTGCAACAGGAGAAAAGCTGGCGTTTTATTATGTATATGGCAGCCCCGGTGGCAGGGCAGAGGATAATGGTACGCCGTTCGATGTACTGCGCAATATCATTATAGGCAATGCAGGGCTTAACAGTCACAGTGATGTGGTATGGACTAATACAGAATTATCTAAGCAGACGGCAAAGGTATCAGCTAATGAACGAGACGGCAGTGATATGCAGCCGCTGATACACACGTGGAATCTAAGCGCTATGTGTGATGGCGGGGAAGTACCGTTTGCAGTGAGGCTTGAGCGCCTTAATGAAGCGGATGCAGGAGTTCCCATGACTAAAAATATTGTTTTTATGAACAGCTTTTATGGAGACGCAGATGTTTGTATTTTTTCGCCTGAATCCAGGCTCGGAGAACAGCTGTTTGAGATAATGGATAAGCTTGAGCTGGTTAGCGATATGAAACCATATGGTGATGCATATGAGATACTTAAGAGATATTCGGTCAGCGGAAGGCAGATAATTGATAATTTTAAGGTTAGAGCGAAAAATAAACCGAAGACAGTGAGCATGCACAGGCTTGAGCAGGTGTATGGTTATCGCAGCTATGCGTATATGAAAAGGCGCTGGGAGCAGTATTGTAAGAGGCTGACACGACAGCAGAGGGCATATGCGAATGCAGGCTGGGAGGAGACGCTTGATTTGATACTTGATTTCCTCACACCGGTCTGGAGCGCGTTCTGCAATGATGAAATATTTTATGATGACTGGATGCCGGAGCTTGGAAGATTTCTGGGCTAAAAAGGATATATAGGTACTTAAATGGAAAAAGAACTGATAAATAATTCACAATCAAATATTTATCCGTTTCACATGCCGGGGCATAAGCGCCGTGGCAGTGATATAGGTGCAGAGCTGGACCCGTATGCTATTGATATAACAGAGATAGACAATTTTGACAATCTGCACCACGCTGAGGGCATTATAAAGGAGGCGCAGGCTGAGGCAGCGGCACTTTACGGTGCAAAGCGTGCATATTTTCTCATAAACGGAAGCACCTGCGGTATACTGGCAGCAATATCTGCGGCTACAAAAAGGGGAGACAAGGTGCTTGTAGCAAGGAACTGTCACAAGGCGGTGTATCATGCGCTTTACTTAAGGCAGCTTCACCCGGTGTTTACATACCCTGAAATTACACGGACAGGGCTGCAGGGGCAGATAACCGAGGCACAGATAAGGGCGGCATTTGATGAAAATCCCGACATAAAAGCGGTTGTGATAACCTCGCCTACATACGATGGTGTGGTTTCCGATGTGGCGGCAATCGCATCTGTGGCACATGCACATGGAGCTTTACTCGTAGTTGACGAGGCACATGGCGCGCACTTTGGCTTTGGAGGCGGCTTCCCTCAAAATGCCATAGCGCTCGGGGCCGATGCGGTCATAGTGAGCCTGCACAAGACGCTTCCGGCATTTACACAGACGGCGCTTTTACTGCTGGGTGGGATGCGTGAAGCTGCAGTGGAGAAGTTTCTCGGCATTTATGAGACAAGCTCACCGTCATATGTGCTTATGACAGGCATAGAGCGCTGCATACACTATGTGCGCGATAACAAAGAGACTGTCTTTGCACAGCTTAGGAGCAGACTTGACAGATTTTATCAGAAGGTCAGCGGACTTTCGCATCTGAACGTGGTCAGAAAAAGTGATTTTTCTGCCGATGAGGCATATGATTTTGACGAGTCAAAGATTATTATATTTACGAAAGAGGCTATGAATGGACATACGCTGCTTGAGCTTCTGCTTAAAAAATATGAGCTGCAGCTTGAGATGGCAGCGGGCAATTATGTACTGGCGCTGGCATCTGTCATGGATACGGATGAGGGCTTTGACAGGCTTGCGGATGCTTTGATTGAAATAGACAGCCAGCTCGAAAAATATAAGTCTGATTTTGAAGAGTTTTATGATATATTAAAACAGGAGGGTGTGGTACATCAATTTTACTTTCCTGTCAAAATGGATACAACCATATACCAAAAGCTGCCTGCCGTAATGGAAATGTATGATGCATATGATGCAGACCATCAGGAGGTCTATGCCTTTAAGGCAAGCGGGAAGGTGAGCGGTGCCTTTATAAATATATATCCGCCGGGGATACCGCTTGTGGTGCCGGGAGAGATAATGAACGACAAGCTCATAGATGATGTAATAAAGGCTGTAAATTCAGGTCTTGAAGTGGACGGTCTGTACTTTGATCCGGATGCCAATATGTGGAAGTTTGTTGCGGTGCTGTAAGCAACAGTTTGACATAGCAAACAATCATATTTATACTAATTACAATATTAAGAGGTTTACAGATGGGTAAGATTTTCTGCGTGATGGGAAAAAGCGCATCAGGCAAGGACACTATATACAACAAAATACTGCAGGATGATTCCCTCATGCTTAGCAGGATTATCCCGTATACCACTCGCCCGATAAGGGACGGAGAGACACAGGATAAGGATTATCATTTCTGCAATGAAGAGGATGTAAAAAGGCTCAGTGCACAGGGGCGCATCATAGAGCTTCGAGAGTACAATACAGTGTACGGCGTGTGGAAGTATTTCACGGTAAACGATGATGATATAGACCTTCGCTGCAAAAGCTATCTGACAGTCGGAACACTCGAGTCTTACACAAAGATACGCGATTATTTTGGCAGTGACAAGGTACTGCCAATCTATGTGGAGGTGGAGGACGGCGACCGTCTGATACGCGCCATTCACCGGGAAAAGGGGCAGCAGGTGCCTAAATATGAGGAGATGTGCCGCCGTTTTCTGGCAGACGCATCAGATTTCTCTGAGGAGAAGCTGCATGAGGCGGGTATTACACACCGTTTCGTAAATGATGATATGGACACTGTGCTTGCCGAGATTTCAGCATACATACGACAGAGTTCCTAATTGCAGAGCAAGATGATGGTTACGACCTGCACATAAATGTAACCGGAAACGAATAAGGAGGCAGCCTTATGGCAGTCAGAGTAAATGAAGTAAATCAGGTGACACAGGTTCCTGATGCACAAAAAACACAGGCCGGTGACGGCTCGTTCAAATTCACACTGGCCAGCGCCATAACAGACGCTGATCTCCAGGCAAAGGTAGATGCGCTGATGCAGGATATCACAGCACAGGGCAACAGAATAGCCGAGCATATGGATATCAGGGATATGAAGCGATATCGCGGGCTCATAAAGGATTTTTTAAATGAGGTGGTCTACAGATCACATAAATTTTCCAGAGAAAATTTCCTCGACAGGAGAGGAAGGCACAGAGTTTATGGTATAATAAGACTGATAGACAGCAATCTGGATGAGCTGGCATCAGAGCTGGTGGAGGATGAGAAGGATCATCTGTCCATACTGGCAAGAATCGGAGAGATACGTGGACTGTTGCTTGATATATTCACGTAGGATATAAAAGCTATAACAGACACAGGCAGACTAAAACGGAGGCAGCAGCTATGGCAGGATTTAAGGATATAGTAGGAAATGAGCAGATAATAGAGCATCTGCAAAATGCCATATCAATGGGAAAGGTCTCACATGCATATATAATAAACGGACCACAGCTGTCCGGCAAAATGATGATAGCCGAGGCATTTGCCAGGGCACTGCAGTGTGAGAAGGAGGGCACAGACGGTTGTGGAGAGTGCAAATCGTGCCATCAGGCAGATGACCACAATCATCCTGATATCATATATGTCAGTCATGAAAAGCCCAACAACATATCGGTTGACGACATCAGGACACAGCTCAACAACGATATAGTGATAAAGCCGTACAGCAGTAAATATAAGATTTACATAGTGGATGAGGCTGAAAAAATGAACCAGCAGGCGCAGAACGCGCTTTTAAAGACCATTGAGGAGCCACCGGCATATGCGGTCATCATGCTTCTCACCACCAATGCAGACAGCTTTCTGCAGACCATCAGGTCGCGCTGCATCACACTCAATATGAAGTCGGTAAAGGACGAGGTGATAAAGGCATACCTGATGAACGAAAAGCATATTCCGGATTATCAGGCAGATATCAGTGCCGCATTTGCACAGGGCATCGTCGGAAAGGCTGTTAAGCTCGCCTCATCAGACGAGTTCAACGAGCTAAAGGAGTCAGCATTGTCGCTTATAAAGCGCCTCGATGACATAGATCTCTACGAGCTGGGCGCAGCGGTAAAGCAGATAGCTGAGTACAAGCTTAAGGTGCAGGATTATTTTGACCTGATTATGGTGTGGTACAGAGATGTGCTGTATATGAAGGCGACAAACGATGTTAACGGACTCATATTCAAGGATGAGGTCTATGATATAAAGAAACAGGCAGCAAAGCATTCCTATCAGGGAATCGAGGCAATACTTGAGGCGCTTGAGAAGGCGAAGATAAGAATTAACGCAAACGTTAATTTTGACCTGGTAATTGAGCTGCTGCTTATGACCATAAAGGAGAACTAATCACATGACAAAAATAGTTGGTATCAGATTCAGGACAGCAGGCAAAATATATTACTTTGACCCGGCTGATTTCGACCTCGACATGGCAATGCATGTTATCGTGGAGACAGCAAGAGGCATAGAGATGGGAACTGTCCTCATTCCGCCGAAGGATGTGGATGATGATAAGGTGGTTTCACCGCTTAAGCCTGTCATCAGAGTGGCAACCGACGAGGATGAGAAAACGGTTGAGAGAAATAAGGAAAAGGAAAAAGAGGCATTTGCCATCTGCAAGGAGAAAATCATAAAGCACGGACTTGAGATGAAGCTGGTGGATGCAGAGTATACCTTTGACGGAAACAAGCTGCTGTTTTACTTTACAGCAGACGGCAGAATTGACTTCAGAGAGCTCGTAAAGGATCTGGCAGCGGTATTCCGCACGAGAATCGAGCTGCGCCAGATTGGTGTCAGGGATGAGACCAAGATGATGGGAGGCATCGGAATATGCGGCAGACCGCTCTGCTGTCATTCTTATATGGCAGATTTTGTGCCGGTTTCCATCAAGATGGCAAAGGAGCAGAATCTTTCGCTCAATCCGACCAAGATATCCGGTGTGTGCGGAAGACTCATGTGCTGCCTCAAGTATGAGCAGGATACATATGAGTATCTGAACAGCAGAATGCCGTCAGTGGGAGAAAAGGTCAAGACACCTGAGGGAATAATCGGAGAGGTCAAGTCAGTCAGCGTGCTCAGGCAGCTCGTGCGTGTTGTCATTGACAACGGCGAGGAGAAGGAGCTTCGTGAGTACACTGTAGATGATCTGCGCTTAAAGCCGCGCCAGAAAAAGGATGTAAAGCTCACCGAGGAGGAGCTTCGCGAGCTCAAGGATCTCGAGGATATCGGCGATGAGACGATGGAGGACAAGCCACAGGAGAAACCGCAGAGAAACCGTGGACACCGTGACAACCGCGACAATAGGGAAAACCGTGACAGCAGGGACAACAAAAATGAATATCGCGAGCGCCGTGATAAGCGTGACAACAGAGAAAGACGTCCATACAGGGCGGACATAGAGGCAGCGGAAGCTTCTGCAAATGAGACAAATGAAGTAAATGCTGCAAATGCCGGCAGAGAAAATAAGGACGGTTACAAAAAGCCGTACAAGGGCGGCAAAAACAGACCAAACAAGCAGAAATACAACCGCAACAAGGATTACAAGAACAAAAACTATAATAAAGATTACAACAGGGACAAAGACAATGGAAGCACTGATACACAGTAATGAGCGCCTGGACGATTTGTGCCGCAAGGGCTATAGGCTCATACAGGATCCAAAGCTGTTCTGCTTCGGCATAGACGCCGTGCTTTTATCTGACTATGCAAAGGTAAAGCGCGGCGAGAGAGCTGTGGATTTGTGCACCGGAAACGGTGTGATTCCGATACTTCTTGAGGCAAAGAATAACGGAGAGCATTACAGCGGGCTTGAGCTTCAGCCTCAGTGTGCTGACCTGGCGAAAAGAAGTGTGAAATATAACCATCTTGAGGACAAAGTGACCATAGAAGAGGGAGATGTGTGCAATGCCTCAGAGCTTTTCGGGCGCGAGTCCGTGGAGGTGGTGACGGTAAATCCGCCGTATATGATAGGTCAGCACGGTATCAAAAATGCAGACGATGCCATGACGATAGCACGCCACGAGGTCAGGTGTACACTTGACGATATAGTCAGGGAGAGCGCAAAAATGCTCAAATTCAATGGGCGTTTTTACATGGTTCACAGACCATTCAGGCTGGCAGAGATCTTTAGCACGATGATGAAATATCATATCGAGCCAAAGCGCATGCGTCTTGTTCATCCCTACGCGGACAGGGAGCCAAACATGGTGCTTATAGAGGGGTTAAAGGGCGGCAAAAGCCGTATCACCATCGAAAAACCGTTAGTTGTATACAAGGAGCCTAATGTATACACGGATGAGATATATGAGATATACGGCGATAAGCCTCGGAATAACGGAAAATAACAGGAGAATCATATGACAGGAACACTGTATCTGTGCGCAACTCCGATAGGAAATCTGGAGGACATCACATTCCGTGTGCTGCGCACACTTAAGGAGGTAGACCTCATCGCAGCGGAGGATACGAGAAACTCCATAAAGCTGCTCAATCATTTTGAGATAAAGACACCCATGACGAGCTATCATGAGTTTAACAAGATAGATAAAGCTTACCAGCTTGTGGCAAAGCTTAAGGAGGGCAAAAATATAGCCCTCATCACCGATGCAGGAACACCCGGCATTTCTGACCCGGGTGAGGACATCGTGCGCATCTGCTACGAGGAGGGCGTGCCTGTTACCTCGCTTCCAGGGGCGGCAGCGTGCATTACAGCACTTACCATGTCGGGCAGGCCGACCAGGAGGTTTGCGTTTGAGGCATTTTTGCCGAGGGATAAAAAGGAACGCGCGCGCGTCATTGAGGAGCTTAAAAACGAGACCCGGACAATCATAATCTACGAGGCGCCTCATCATCTTATAAAGACGGTCACAGAGCTTTATAATGCGCTCGGGGACAGAGAGCTTACCGTGTGCAGGGAGCTTACGAAAAAGCACGAGGAAAAGGTGCAGACTACATTTTCGGAGCTTTTGGAGCGTTCAAGGACACAGGAGCCAAGAGGTGAATATGTGCTTGTAATCTGTGGCAGAAACGTGGCTGAAATAGCAAAGGAGCAGCAGGAAAGCTGGGAAGCCATGCCTCTTGAAGCGCATATGGCACACTATGAGTCACAGGGCATCGACAGGAAGGAAGCCATGAAGCTCGTGGCAAAGGACAGAGGTGTCAGCAAGAGGGATATATACAAACAGCTCCTGTAAGCTGACAATAATACATTCTGCAGCAAATAGTTAGGATTGGATATGAACGATATAAAACATGACATAAAAAAACGACATAAGAACCTGACAGAGTTCAGATACATCGCAGTTGGCTTTTTTCTGACAATATTATCAGGGGCAATAATGCTGAGCCTTCCGTTTTCTTCAAGAGACGGACAATGGACTAATTTTCTGGACTCACTTTTTACGGCAACAAGCGCAACCTGTGTGACAGGTCTTGTTGTGTTTGATACTTTCAGACACTGGAGTATTATAGGGCAGCTTGTAATTCTGGTGCTGATTCAGATAGGAGGCATGGGCTTTATCTCAATCGGCGTGGCATTTTCCATGCTTCTGCACAAAAAAATCGGACTCAGACAGAGGGATCTGATGCAGGAGAGCGTCAATGCACTCGAGATTGGTGGAATAGTTAGGCTTTTCAGTGTGATAATAAGGGGAACCTTCCTTATCGAAGGTATAGGAGCGGTGCTTTTAGCAATCCGCTTCATACCGGATTTTGGCATATTAAGAGGCATATATTTCTCGGTGTTCCACTCGATATCTGCATTTTGCAATGCGGGCTTTGACCTGATGGGCATAAACGAGGAGTACTCATCGTTTACAAAATATGCCGCAGATCCGTTAGTCAATATCACAATTATGCTGCTTATCATCATAGGTGGTATCGGTTTTACCATATGGAATGAGGTCAGAACCAAAAAGCTTAAGTTTAGCAGATACTCGCTCCACGCCAAGATAGTAATATCAACCACACTGATACTTGTCTTCGGTGGCGGACTGTTTATGTATATTTTTGAAAAAAGTAATACCATAGCAGGCATGGATACACCGGGTGCCATATTTGCATCGTTATTCGGCTCGGTTACGGCGAGAACGGCAGGCTTCAATACAGTAGACACAGCAGCACTGACACAGGAGAGCAAGCTTTTGACTATAGTGCTCATGTTCATAGGAGGAAGCCCGGGCTCGACAGCCGGCGGAATCAAAACCACAACCATGGCGGTCATGATAATCTATATTGTTTCTTATATGAGAGGAAGCAACGGCTGCAATGTGTTTGGCAGGAAAATAAGCAGTGAGGTAATCAAAAAGGCCGGAATGGTGCTTATCATCAATCTGGTGCTTGGACTTACAGCGGTGATAGCTATACTTGCCACATCCAATATGAAGATGGACGATGTACTGTTTGAGGTATACTCTGCAATCAGTACGGTCGGCATGACAACAGGCATCACAAGAGATTTAAATACAGTAGGACGCATAATTATCATAATTATGATGTATTGTGGAAGAATCGGAAGCATGACCTTTGTGCTTTCGTTTGTGCATAGACCGGATAAAGCCAATATAGAGCTTCCGGAGGAAAAAGTTATCATTGGATAAGGATAAGGAGAAACGAAATGAAATCAATTTTAATTATTGGAATGGGTAAATTCGGACACCATCTGTGTGCGGATTTGATTAAAAACGGAAACGACATTATGGTGATGGACAAGGACGAGGCCAAGGTCAGGGATTTAATCTATGACGTGACCAAGGTGCAGATAGGTGACTGTACCGACCCACAGGTAGTAAAAGCACTCGGAATCAACAATTTCGATTTGATTTTTGTATGCATCGGCACCAATTTCCAGAGCTCGCTTGAGATAACAAGTCTCGTGAAGGAGATGGGCGGAAAATACGTCATCAGCAAGGCAAACAGGGATGTGCATGCCAAGTTCCTGCTTCGAAACGGTGCGGATGAGGTTATCTACCCTGACCGCGACATGGCAGAGAGAGTGGCAAAGAAATACAGCGCTAACCATGTGCTTGATTATGTGGCGTTAAACGATGATTACTCAATCTACGAGATAAATCCACCTGAAGGCTGGGTAGGAAAGAGCATCAAGGAAAATAATGTGCGCCAGAAATACAATGTAAATATCGTTACAGTAAAGGAAGCCGGAAAGAATCGCGTACTTCCGCTGCCGGACTACGTGTTCAAGGCAGACGATGCAGTGATGGTGCTTGGACTGAATGCAGATGTGGACAAGCTGGTGCGAAAGCTATAAAAGTGTGGCTCAAAAAATAATAGGCAGCAATTTAAAGAAGAAAAGAAGAAAGGATGGATACATATGGGTAACAATGACAGCAGTGTAGAAACATTTTTGCAGTGGATAAAGGCTTCGGACAATATTGTATTTTTCGGCGGAGCAGGTGTATCAACCGAGAGTGGCATACCTGATTTCAGAAGCGTGGACGGACTTTATAATCAGAAGTATGATTACCCGCCCGAGACCATCCTGAGCCATACATTTTACAGGAAGCATCCGCAGGAGTTTTACCGATTCTACCGTGACAAGATGCTCTGTCTTGATGCAGAGCCGAACATCACGCATTACAAGCTTGCAGAGCTTGAAAAAGCCGGAAAGCTTAAGGGTGTTGTGACGCAGAACATAGATGGACTGCACCAGAAGGCCGGCAGCAAAAATGTGATGGAGCTGCACGGCAGTGTGCTGAGAAACTACTGTGAGAGGTGCTTGCAGTTTGTAAGCGCAGAGGAAATCCTCAACTCGACAGGCGTGCCAAAATGCCCAAAGTGCGGCGGCCCGGTAAAGCCGGATGTCGTATTGTACGAGGAGGGCTTAAATCAGAAAACGCTTGAGGATGCAATCTACTACATCAGTCATGCCGATGTGCTCATAGTAGGCGGTACATCACTTGCGGTATATCCGGCGGCAGGCCTCATAGACTATTACAATGGAAATAAGCTCGTGCTTATCAACAAGTCCACCACACCGATGGACGCAAGAGCAGACCTTCTGATACAGCAGGGACTGGGCTCTGTATTTGAGCAGATAGAGGTGTAGTATGAGGGGCAAAATACCTTTTGACCCTCATATCATAGTATATAATATGGCAGATATAGGTAGAGAAGGAATATAGAATGGATAAATACGCAGTAGGAGATATCGTAAAACTGAAAAAACCGCATCCGTGCGGCTGTAGCGAGTGGGAAATCATGCGTGTCGGAGCAGACTTCCGTCTGAAATGCATGGGCTGCGGACACCAGGTTATGGTGCCAAGGAAGCTGGTCGAGAAAAATGACCGCGGTCTCACCAAGAAGCAGGCTTAGTTAGATAGAAACAGCGCATGTCCCGACCTGATAAAAATTAAAGAAAAATTGCAAAAACCCCTTGAAAAGTACCACGATTCATGTTATTATCTAGACTCGTGATATAAAATTCCTTGCTCATAATCAGATTTATGAGCCAGAGACCAAAAGGAGGTAACATTCGCATGAACAAATATGAATTAGCACTCGTCGTTAGTGCAAAGATCGAGGATGATGCGAGAACAGCAGTAGTCGAGAAGGCAAAAGAGTACATCACACGTGCCGGCGGTACTGTTACAGAAGTTGAGGAGGCTGGTAAGAAGAGATTAGCTTACGAGATTCAGCACATGACTGAGGCCTTTTATTACTTCATCCAGTTCGATGCTGAGGGAACAGTCCCAGCAGAAATCGAGCAGGACGTTCGTATCATGGACAATGTTCTTCGTTTCTTATGCGTTAGAAAAGACGAGGCATAGTATAAGAAAATAGGAGATTGTATTATGAACAAAGTAATACTTATGGGTAGATTAACCAGAGACGCAGAAATCCGCTATGCCCAGGGGGACAACTCACTTGCAATAGCAAGATTTTCACTTGCAGTAGACAGACGCTACAGCAAGAATGCAGAGGAGCAGTCAACGGATTTCATCAACTGCGTAGCTTTTGGAAAGATAGCAGAATTTTTTGAGAGATTTGGCCGTAAAGGAACAAAATTTGTTGTTGAAGGCCGAATCCAGACCGGCAGCTATACAAACAAGGACGGACAGAAGGTATACACCACTGACGTCGTGGTTGAGAATGCAGAGTTTGCAGAGTCTAAATCAGCCGCATCAGGAAATGCAGGCGGATTTGCACCGGCAGACAGACCTGCACCTAGCCAGGCTGCTGGGGATGGCTTCATGAACATTCCGGACGGAATCGACGAGGAGCTTCCATTCAATTAGTAGTGTCCACGAGGACAAATATTCAAGGAGGTAACAAAAATGGCTTACAATAAATCAGCTGATGGTTCATCAATGAAGAGAAGACCAATGCGTAGAAGAAAAAAAGTCTGCGTATTCTGTGGAAAAGACAATGTCATTGATTACAAAGATACAAACAAATTAAAGAGATACATTTCTGAGAGAGGAAAAATCCTTCCACGCCGTATCACAGGAAACTGTGCAAAGCACCAGAGAGCTCTTACAGTAGCAATCAAGAGAGCACGTCATCTTGCTCTTATGCCATACGTTTGCGAATAAGATAAATGTATGATAAATCCCGACTACCGGATGGTGGTCGGGATTTTTTAGGTTAAAAATGTTTTATGTTTAAAAAATTAATATTTGTTGCATAATCAAATTACATAGTATAAAATGAATATAAAACAAATACTAATAAAAAGGGAGGGTTCAAATGGATACATACATTGTTTTCTGGTTGGCAGCCACCGTAGTTTTTGTTTTAGTTGAGCTTATGACAGTCGGGCTCACATCCATATGGTTTGCGGCAGGCTCATTTGTAGCGTTTATAATCGCACTGCTTGGCGGCAATGTCGTGGTTCAGGGAATTGCATTTATACTCGTTTCAGTCGTGCTTTTAGCTCTCACAAAGCCATGGGCCGGGAAGTACATCAATTCCAGGACAGTGAAGACAAACGTGGACAGTCTGGTCGGAGAAAGAGCTGTGCTCACCGAGGATGCTGACAGCATGAAGCAGACGGGAAAAGCCGTTGTAAACGGTCAGGAGTGGACAGTCAGACCGCAGGACGAGACCCAGGTCATAAGAAAAGGCGAGCTTATCGAGGTAGTAAAGATAAGCGGAGTAAAACTAATTGTAAAAAGGGTAAAGGAGGCTTAATCGGATATGGAAGGATTAATAGCACTTGCAGTGTTACTCGTAATCGTACTTATAGTACTGGTAAACTGCATCAAAATCGTGCCACAGGCACATGCAATGGTAATTGAGCGTTTGGGAGGATATCTCACCACATGGAGCGTAGGACTTCACCTCAAGGTGCCATTTATCGACAGAATAGCAAAGAGAGTCATCTTAAAGGAGCAGGTGGTAGATTTCCCACCACAGCCTGTAATCACAAAGGATAATGTAACAATGCAGATAGACACTGTAGTATATTTCCAGATTACAGATCCAAAGCTCTACGCATACGGAGTAGAGAATCCAATCATGGCAATTGAGAACCTCACAGCCACAACACTTCGTAACATCATCGGAGACTTAGAGCTTGATGAAACACTCACCAGCCGTGAGACAATCAACACCAAGATGCGCGCAACACTCGATGTGGCAACAGATCCATGGGGTATCAAGGTAAACCGTGTCGAGCTCAAGAACATCATACCTCCAAAGGCCATCCAGGATGCCATGGAGAAGCAGATGAAGGCAGAGCGTGAGAGACGAGAGGCCATTCTTCGTGCAGAGGGTGAGAAAAAATCAACAATCCTTGTTGCAGAGGGAAATAAAGAGTCAGTCATCCTCGATGCCGAGGCTGAAAAGCAGGCAGCCATCCTTCGCGCAGAGGCAAAGAAGGAGGCAACAATCCAGGAGGCAGCAGGTCAGGCAGAGGCTATCCTCAAGATACAGCAGGCCAATGCAGACGGACTTCGCATGTTGAAGGAGGCAAATCCGGATAACGCAGTGCTCCAGATAAAGAGCTTGGAGGCATTTGCTAAGGCAGCAGACGGCAAGGCTACAAAGATAATCATCCCATCAGAGATTCAGGGGATTGCAGGTCTTACAAAGTCAATTGCAGAGATAGCTGCGGATAAGACTGAGAAGTAATTATAGTTAATTAAAATGAATACCGGAAGATGAGAGCACACAAAAAGCATCGCATGTATCATATCAATATCAGATATATGCGGTGCTTTTTAGATTGCATAGAATTGTGCTTAGATTACACAGGATTGCCCTGAACTCCTGTAATTCCAAACTGATAAATATAGTACTAGGAATAATCCCCACAAAGTGGTATACTCTCTAGTAGGTATATCAATCGATGCGGGCTGCACAAAGGTGTGGCCGGTAACTATTAATTTGTAGTACATTCTCGAAACCGCAACCGTTGCACCGGCAGCATCAGCGCAACGCACCGGGGATAAGGAGAGTAAAATGAAGAAAAAAATAAAATTCAAGGGCAGGCTGAAAAGCTACATGTGCTGGCCGCTATATCTGACGTTTGTGTGGATATGTGCTGACGGAATAGCACTGCGCTATGACAGAAGGCTTGGCTATGGCATGGTAGGCTTTACAGTGTTTTACTTTGCGCTCGTGCTGTTTTTGTATGTCAGAAGCAAGTCAGTCGTTGCAAATGAGCTGATAAGCTTTGCAACACAGTATTCATCGGTGCAGAAGAGGCTGCTTAATGAGTTTGAGGTGCCGTATGCCCTGCTTGAATACTCCGGCAAGATACTCTGGGTAAATGACAAATTCGCAGAGCTAATGGGTGTGGATAAAAAATATCACAAATCCATCACGACACTTTTTCCGACAGTGACCAGAGAGCTTCTCACCAAGAGTGATGCGCCGACAGACTTCAAGATAGTAAATGAGGAGGAGGACAGTATAGTCCGTCTGTCCGTCAAGCGAATATATTTCAACTCTATCGCAGAGGAAAATGAGATAATCGACACAAATGAAGCAGACCAGTTTTTGACGGCGCTGTACGTATTTGATGAGTCGGAGCTTTATCACTGCAAGAAGGAAATCACAGAGCAGAAGCAGGTCTCAGCGCTTGTTTATATTGACAACTATGATGAGGCGCTCGACAGCATAGAGGACGTAAAGAGGTCACTGCTCGTTGCACTTATCGACAGGCGTGTAAACCAGTATTTTGCCAAGTATGACGGACTTGTCAGAAAGATAGAAAACGACAAATACTTCGTGGTGTTCAAGTACAAGTACCTTGACAGCATGAAGGAGGACAAGTTCAAGGTGCTCGACGAGGTCAAGGCTATAAAGGTCGGCAACGAGATGGCGGTCACACTCAGTATCGGAATCGGTATAAAGAGCGATAAGTATAATGAAAACTACGTATATGCGCGAAATGCCATAGACTTAGCCCTCGGACGAGGCGGTGATCAGGTAGTTATAAAGGATCACGATGATATCCTGTATTTTGGCGGCAAGTCAAAGCAGGTGGAGAGCAAGACAAGGGTAAAGGCGAGAGTCAAGGCACAGGCGCTTCAGGAAATCATTGAGACCTGTGAGAACGTGCTTATCATGGGACACAGCATCACAGATGTAGACTCGCTTGGAGCAGGCATAGGTATATACTGTGCAGCCAAGAATCTCGACAAAAAGGCACAGATAGTCATAAATGATCCGACAAGCTCAGTAAGACCTCTTATGGAGACATTTTCAGAGGCAAAGGGCTACCCTGCGGATATGTTTATAAACAGCGAAGAAGCTCTTGAGATGGTGAGCAAGGATACGCTTGTCATGGTGGTGGACACCAACAGGCCAAGCTACACAGAGTGTCCTGAGCTCCTCAGAAAGACAGGAAAGATAGTCGTATTTGACCACCACAGACAAAGCAGCGAGATAATAGAGAATCCTATACTCTCATATATCGAGCCGTATGCATCAAGTGCGTGTGAGATGGTTGCAGAGGTATTGCAGTACTTCAACGACGGAGTCAAGATCAATGCGACAGAGGCCGACTGCATCTACGCAGGCATCCTCATCGATACCAACAACTTTATGACAAAGACAGGCGTGCGTACATTTGAGGCGGCAGCCTTTTTGAAGCGCTCAGGCGCAGAGGTAACACGCGTCAGAAAGATGCTTAGAAATGACATGGCATGCTACAAGGCAAGAGCCGAGGCAGTACGCCATGCAGAGGTATACAGGGGCTCGTTTGCCATATCGGTATGCCCTAGCGAGAATGTGGAGAGCCCGACAATCGTCGGTGCACAGGCGGCAAATGAGCTGCTCAACATAATAGGAATCAAGGCATCATTTGTGCTCACGGAGTACAATGACAAGATTTATATCAGCTCTCGTTCAATCGACGAGATAAATGTCCAGATAATCATGGAGAAGCTGGGCGGTGGCGGACACTTAAATGTGGCAGGCGCGCAGCTGACAGGCGTTACTATCGTGCAGGCAAAGCGCATGATACAGGATACATTGGACGAAATGCTAAAAGAAGGAGACATAGAAGAATGAAAGTAATCTTATTACAGGACGTAAAACCATTAGGCAAAAAAGGCGAGATAGTAAACGTAAGTGACGGCTACGCCAGAAACAATATCATACCTAAAAAGCTCGGAGTAGAGGCTACCCCAAAGAACTTAAATGACTTAAAGCTTCAGAACCAGCACGCTGACAAGGTAGCACAGGAAAACTACGAGAGTGCACTTGCACTCGCAAAGGTAGTAGAGAACACAAAGGTAGTAGTAAAGCTGCGCTCAGGTGAGGGCGGCAGGACCTTCGGCTCCATCTCCACCAAGGAGATCTCGGCTGCGGCAAAGGAGCAGCATGGCTTAGAACTCGACAAGAAAAAGATGCAGCTTAACGAGTCAATCAAGGCACTCGGAAACTATGAGGTGCCTGTCAAGCTTCATCCAAAGGTAACAGCAAACCTCACAGTATCAGTAGTTGAAGGATAGGAGGAATCCCCTTGGAAGAAGCATTAATCAAACGAATAATGCCAAACAGCCTTGAGGCAGAGCAGTCCGTGGTCGGCTCCATGATTATGAGCAAGGATGCCATAGTGACCGCCAGCGAGATGCTCCTTAAGGAGGATTTTTATCATCAGCAGTACGGCATCATATTTGAGACCATGGTTGAGCTCTTTACAGAGGGGCAGCCTGTAGATCTCGTCACACTCCAGAACCGTTTAAAGGAGAAGGATGTGCCGCAGGAAATACAAAGTCTTGACTTTGTGAGAACTCTCGTCACCAGTGTGCCGACTTCTGCCAACATCAAGTACTATGCCAATATCGTAAAAGAAAATGCCATAAAGCGAAAGCTCATCCATGTGACAGAGGACATAGAGAACGAGTGCTACGCCGGCAAGGAATCGCTCGAGAGCGTGCTCGACAAGACAGAGCACGATGTATTTGAACTGCTTTCTACAAGGCAGACAGGTGACTACGTGCCAATCCGTACTGTTGTTATGAATGCCCTCGAGAAAATCGAAAAAGCAGCACAGCAGGAGGGCACCGTAACTGGAATACCGACAGGCTTCATAGACTTAGACTACAGGACAGCAGGGCTTCAGCCGTCAGATCTCGTGCTCGTGGCAGCCCGTCCGTCAATGGGAAAGACAGCCTTCGTCCTCAACATAGCACAGCATGTGGCATTTCACGCACATCTGTGTACAGCTATATTCTCACTCGAGATGTCGAAGGAACAGCTCGTAAACCGTCTGTTCTCACTCGAATCAAAGGTAGATGCGCAGGCACTGCGTACAGGAAATCTGTCTGATGCCGACTGGGAAAAGCTGGTCGAGGGAGCCGGAATCATAGGAGACTCCGAGCTCATCATAGACGACACTCCGGGTATCAGCATATCAGAGCTTCGAAGCAAGTGCCGTAAATACAAGCTCGAACATGACTTAAAGCTCATTATCATCGATTACCTGCAGCTCATGACAGGCTCAGGACGAGGCTCAGAATCGCGTCAGCAGGAAATCTCAGACATATCACGTTCACTTAAGGCACTCGCCAGAGAGCTTTCAGTCCCTGTGGTGGCACTCTCCCAGCTATCACGAGCCGTAGAGCAGCGACCGGACCACAGGCCTATGCTTTCAGACCTTCGAGAGTCAGGAGCTATCGAGCAGGATGCCGACGTCGTCATGTTTATCTATCGTGATGACTACTACAACAAGGACACCGAGCTCAAGGGTATCTCAGAGATCATCATCGCTAAACAGCGTAACGGTCCAATCGGTACCGTAAACCTTGCATGGCTGCCTGAGTACACGAAGTTTGCAAATCTGGAGCATTAAGACTAAAACACAAAAAGAATAAAGAGACAATCAATCCCGGCTCACGTCATAGGATAAAGTTAAGTATCCTGATGTGGGCCGGGATTTTTTTGTCCAAAACCATATCTATGTCTAAAAAGACAAGAAAAGACAAGAAAAATATGAACGATAAGCACATATAATACAAGAAATTTATTGACTCGTATCCTATAGTATGCTAATTTTAGAGAGGTTTAGAGCATAGAATAGTATAGGGGACAAGAACTTGGAAGAGAAGACAAAAGGAATATACAAGCGAAATGAAGGACGGTGGGAGGCAAGATTCCGTGTAGGGGTAAACGCAGACGGACGGGCAAGATACCGTTCTGTTTATGCCCAGACCAGAGAAGAGGTAATAGCCAAAAGACAGGCAGCAGAAGCTGAGATACTCGCGGCAAAGACAAGAAAAAGACCAACAGAGTTTAACCTGCTCATCATCGGAGCCGGTACACACGGCAGGGATGTATATGAGATAGCCAGGTCGCTTCACGTATTCAGAAAAATAAGCTTTTTGGACGACAGCGTGCAGGGAGAGAACATCATAGGCAGGTGCAGCGATTTGTTAAAATACCGCAGCCAGTATCCATGCGCATTTGTCGCAATCGGTGACAACAAGCTCAGACGAAGGTACGCAGAGCTGCTCAGGGAATACAACTTCCTCATACCGAGTATAGTATCACCGGCAGCCAATGTGTCAGCTATGGCACAGATAGGTGATGGAGTAGCAATACTCCCTCTAGCCAGAGTAGGTGATGCAGAGCTAGGTGACTTCACTATAGTGGCATCCAACGGAGTGGTTAATTCGAGCGCAGTGCTCGGGAAGTACTGTCATGTGGACTGCGGGGCGATAGTGAAGAAGGAAGTCAGGGTGAAGGATGGCACCTGGGTGAAGAGTGGAGAGATATTAGGATAGCTTGAAAGGAAAAACAATGGCGCTTAAATTAATGTATATTACAAACAATGCAGATGTCGCATTAATAGCAGAAAAATATGGAGTGGACAGGATCTGGGTTGATTTAGAAAGCCTTGGAAAAGAAGAGCGCCAGAAGGGAATGAATTCTGTAAAATCTAAGCATACGATAGATGACATTAGGCGAATAAAGCCACTGCTAACGAAGTCGGAAATGCTTGTACGCATTAATCACTGGAATGAAAACTCACAAAAGGAAATAGATGATGTCATATCAGCAGGAGCAGATATGATAATGCTTCCCATGTGGAAGACAGCCGAAGAGGTAAATGCTTTTCTCAATGCAGTAGATGGTAGATGTAAGACCACATTATTGCTTGAAACAAAAGAGGCCGCTGAATCGTTAGATGAAGTATTACATAACGGTGGAATGGATGAGATACATATAGGATTAAATGATTTACATTTATCATATGGATTAGACTTCATGTTTGAATTGCTTTCTAATGGAACAGTTGAGATGCTAATTAATAAAATCAAACAAGCTGGAATTCCGTGTGGTTTTGGAGGTATTGCATCACTTGGATGCGGTGATTTGCCGGCTGAGAAAATTATAATGGAACATTATAGAATCGGTTCTACGCGTGCGATTTTATCAAGAAGCTTTTGTAATACCGAAATAATCACAGATATTTCTGAAATAGAAAAGATTTTTAAAATAAACATGGAAAAGCTACAGGCATATGAAGAAGAAGTGAGTCAAATGCCTAGGGCAGTCTTAGATAAAAATAGAACCGAAGTAAAAGAGATTGTTGAAAGAATAGTTTTAAAAAAGAGGAAAGCAAGCTAATGATAATAAATCAGGAAGTAATTACAGAGTTAAGAAAAGAATTTGGAGATGCTTTTTATTTACTGGATTCTGAACAGTTCAGAAATAATTTTTTGGAGTTAAAAGAAGCATTTTCGAGTATCTACTCCAGTTTTAACATTGCATATTCATATAAGACAAATTACACTCCAAAACTTTGCAAGATAGTAAATGAGCTGGGTGGATATGCAGAGACAGTATCTGAGATGGAAGTAGAGCTTGCGCTAAAATGTGGAGTCAATCCAAAGAATATCATCTGGAATGGACCAATAAAGAATCACGAAAAGCTCGAGGAATATTTAAGTCTTGGAGTGACAGTGAATATAGATTCCATAGATGAGGCTGAATATATTGAATTACTTGCAGACAAAAGTGATGTGGTATTCAATGTTGGAATACGATGCAATTATGATGTGAAGGATGGTGTTGTATCAAGATTTGGATTTGATACAGATGGTGAAGACTTTAAGAAGGTATTAGATATTGTAATTAATAATGAGAAACTTCATTTTGTAAATTTCCAGTGCCATTTTGCTAAAAGACAGGTGGAGTATTGGCCGACCAGAGCAAAGGGAATGGTTGAATTAATAGACAGATTAGGAATAATACCGGAGAGAATTGATATTGGAGGCGGACTGTTTGGAAAGATGCCTGATGAACTGAAAAAACAGTTTACTTCAGATATTCCTCAATATAAGGACTATGCAAAGGTGGCAGCAACAGTTTTTGCAGAATATTTCAAAGACAAGGACGTTAAGCCGGAGCTAGTTATAGAGCCTGGCTCAGCAGTGGTTGGAGACTGTATGAGGTTCGTTGGAACAGTAAAGACCATTAAGAATGTAAGAGGACAATATATAGCTTCCGTGCTAGGTAGTCAGAAGAATATCAGTATGTCTGGTGTTAATCCGCCGATAGAAGTGATTCATATGGGAAATGAAACTACAGAATATGGGAAACTGAACATGGTTGGATTTACATGTATTGAAGGAGATGTACTTTATAAGGATTATACAGGGGAGCTTGCTATTGGTGATGCGGTTGTGATTAGTAATTGTGGTTCTTATTCACTTGTTATGAAGCCACCATTTATATTGCCAAACTTTCCGGTACTTGATATATGTGGTAAGAACGTTGAGGTTATAAAAAGAGCTGAGACATTTGATGATATATTTCATACATTCAATTTTTAAGGGCAGAAATAATGAAGTTTATTAGTTTATTTGTTAAAAGAGTATTTGATATAGTTTCCTCGGGTATATGCATTGTGCTGCTTACCCCGGTATGGATTGTTGTATCTATAATGATAAAAAAAGATTCAAAAGGACCGGTTTTCTTCAAGCAGGGCAGAAGAACCAAAGATGGACGGGTATTTCAAATGCTGAAATTCAGATCCATGGTTGTAAATGCTGAGACCATGGGAGCCGGATTATTCAATTATGAGAATGATCCAAGAGTGACAAAGGTGGGCAGAAAACTACGTGACAGCAGTATAGATGAACTGCCACAGTTGTTTAATATTTTTATGGGAGATATGTCAGTGGTTGGCCCAAGACCATGTGTAACCTATGAGCTAGGAGATTTTGAAACATTAAATAAGAAATATAAGAAACGTTTCAGAGTGAAAGCAGGCCTGACTGGACTAGCTCAGATAAAGGGCAGAAATGACATCTCATGGGATGAAAAGGTTACATATGACAATGAATATGTAGATCAGTTTGAAAAGTATGGATTCCTTGCAGATATAAAGATAGGTTTGGAATCCGTATTTAAAGCATTCAAGCATGATAAAATATATGAAAACAAAATGGATGAATCCATGAACGATGCAGAGGCTGCACAGGCAGAGGAAGCAGAGATTATCAGGCTGGCACATTTACCTGACGTGGAGTAATAGACTGGAGGAATGTGAAATGAAATACGATGTGGCACACAGAAGAATATGGTTCAAAGGTGAGATACTTGATGTAAATGATGCAAAGATTAATATACTTGCACCAACATCACAGTTCGGACTCAATGTATTTGAGGGAATCCCTTGCTACTGGAATGAAGAGGAAAAGCAGCTCTATGCTTTCAGACTGGATGATCATTATGATAGACTGCTTAGATCAGCAAAGCTGATACAGCTTGACTGTCCATATACTAAAGAGGATTTCAAAAAAGCATTTGTAGATGTGATTAAGGCTAATGAGTATGATGAGAATCTTTCTGTTCGTCAAACTTTGTTTGTAGATGGATTTGGTTCATGGGGATCTGATGGTCCGGTTGACATGTTTGTGGCACCTATTCCCAGAGGAAAGACAAGTGCAGAGTACAATAAAAAAGGTCTCAATGTATGTGTAACTTCGTGGAGACGAATAAGTGATGAAACACTCTCGCCTAGAATAAAGTGTGGTGCAAACTATATAAATAGCCGTGTAGGACAGAGAGAAGCTCTCAGAAATGGCTATGATACTTGTATCTTCTTAAATGAAGCTGGAAAGGTAGCAGAAGGACCGGGGTCTTGCTTTTTTATTGTAAAGAATGGAACTATTATTACTCCGCAGCTGACAGACAGTGTGCTTGAGAGTATTACAAGGGACACTGTTATTAAGATTGCAAAAGGTAAGGGAATTCCTGTTGTAGAGAGAACCATTGATAGAACAGAGCTGTATACATGCGATGAAGCATTCCTGTGTGGTTCTGCAATGGAGATGACTCCGGTGCTCAGTATTGATAAGTATGTGATTGGTGATGGCGATACTGGAGTGATGACTAAGGATTTGCATATGACTTATTTGGATGTTGTCAGAGGTAAGGTTGAAGAGTATAGGGATTGGGTTGAACCAATTTACTAATAAGAAATGAGGATAAATGATGCAATATAGTGTATTGATGTCATTGTATAAAAAGGAAAATCCAGAATGGTTTTGCGAGGCTGTAGAGAGTATTTTGAAACAAACAGTGAAACCTGATGAAATAGTAATTGTAGAAGATGGATTATTGACTAATGAACTAGAGAATAAGGTTAAGTATTACGAAAATAAATATGAAAAGATATTTAAAATAGTTAGAAATTCAGAAAATCATGGGCTAGGTTTTGCTCTTAATTGCGGATTGAAAGAGTGTAGAAATGAGATAGTAGCTAGAATGGATACGGATGATATTTCTGTAATTAACAGGTGTGATATTGAGCTTAAATATTTAGAACAAAATTCAAATACTGTATTGGTAGGCTCAAATGTATATGAATTTTCGGATAATATTAATAACATTCTGGATAAAAGAGTTGTACCGACTTCGTATGAAGATATTTATAAATTTGCAAAAAAAAGAAATCCATTTAATCATCCAACAGTAATGTTTAGAAAATCAGCGGTTTTAGAAGTCGGTGGTTATTCTGCATTGAGATATGGACAGGACTATGAACTATTTGGCCGAATGTTGATAAAAGGCTATAGGTTAGAGAATATAGACCAGTGTCTTTTGTATTTTAGAAGAGATGAGAAAACGTTTGAAAAAAGAAAAAATAAGGAAAGCATTCGATGTTATATTGAAACAGTAAAAGAATTTAAAAGGCAAGGATTTTCGTCTTGGAAAGATGTAATGTTTGTTATTACCTCACAGACCATTCTTTCTGTTTTACCATCATCGGTTATAAGTTTATTATATAAAATTGTTAGATGTAAGGATGAAAAGAAATGAAAGAGGAAGTATCTATATTAGTCAATATATCAACATCATATATTGATATAGCTGAGATATTTGATGAGCTTTTATTAAAATTTTGGGAAGACTGTCCTTATCAAGTTTATTATTTATGTGATGCAGAACCTGATATTAATTTAAAAGGAAAAATAATAGTTGATGAGTTGAATAATAATCCATTATTAAGGATAGTAAATGCTATAAAAAATATTAATTCAGATTATTACATTTGTTTGCTAGGAGATGCATTTATTTCCGAAAAGGTGTCTACTTATCAAGTTGCTGAATTTGTAGAGAAAATGAAAGTCAATAATATAAATTATTGTAATTTATATAGAAATAAGTATAAATCAAATTCAACTCCATTTTCTTTTATTAAAAAAAATGAACAATATGGATTTGCTTTTGTTGAATTTATAGCATCAAAGTTTTTTATTGAAAATGAGCTAAATAAGTATAAAACCGATTTAGACTTTGAAAATTATTATAATGATATTGCTTTAACTAATAAAAAAGGAACATATTATAGCGATTGTGTACGTTCTAATGAGAATATTTTAAATGTTATTCATGGAATCCAAAATGGAAAATGGGTCAGAAAGACAAAAAGAAAAGTAGATAAGATTAGTAAGTTTGGAAATAAAAATTTGAGACCAATCATGGGATTTAAGGAGGAATGTCATAACCTGTTATTTGAAATTGGTGTAAAAATTAAATTATATGGATTGTATAGAAAAAAGTGGAGAAGTACTTAATGAGTATATATGATTATTTAAAGAAAAAAATTGTACCATCATATTGTGTATCAGAGACAGTGTATAAAATTTGTAATTATGATAGTAAACGATTATTAAAAAATTTGATACGTATAGTAAAGAGTATTCAATTAGAGAAAAAAATGGGGGTGTGCATTGGAAAACATTGCACTGTAGGAGAGGGCATTATGATGCCACATCCGCATAATATTGTAATTGGAGATAATGTGCATATAGGAAGTAATTGTTGTATCTATCAAGGTGTGACAATTGGAACAAGTAAGAGATATGACGATAAATATCCAATAATTGGCAATAATGTTACTATATATGCAGGTGCAGTTGTTGTTGGAAAAATTAAGGTTGGAGATAATGCTGTAATAGGGGCAAATTCAGTGGTTTTAAACGATGTACTTGAAAATACTACTGTAGTTGGAATACCAGCAAAAAATATATATGCTAATAATTGATTGATATAAGTTGATAGGAGAAATATATGGAAACGTGTGTAGTATTGATGTCTACATATAATGGTGAAAAGTATGTTGTAGAGCAAATAAATAGTATTTTAGCTCAGAAAAATGTTCGAATAGAATTGTTTGTTCGTGATGATGGTTCAACTGATAGTACTATATGGTTAATTGAAAATATGATGAGAGACAATAAAAGTATTCATTTATATAAAGGTTCAAACATTGGAATTACATCAAGTTTTAGAGAAATAGCAAAAATAGTTAATGAATTGAATTTGTCAGCAAATTATTATGCATTTGCTGATCAAGACGATGTTTGGCTTGAACAGAAACTGAACACTGCAATAGTTACCTTGAAAAAATGCAGACAAAATCAAGCTCTTTTATATTATTCAAATCTTTCAGTTGTTGATGAAAATTTAAATTATAAATTTCAGAGATTTAAAAAAAATTATGTGAGGAATACTAAAAAAAGCATGCTGGCTGAAATTAATGTTTTGGGATGTACTTGTGTATTTAATAAGAAATTACTGAAGTTTTTTGCAGATTCAAGCTTTGAATCAGATATACCACATGATGCATGGATTGCATTACAGGGAATGTTTCTAGGGAAATGTTTATATGATGAAAGGTCATTTATTTTATATAGACAACATGGAAATAATGGGAGTGGGCAAGTAAAAAAAGGAAAATATAAAATTCAGGATTATGTAAAAAAGATAAAGGAATTGGATAAAATGCAAGGGGATTATGAACATTTTGCAAATGAGTTTTTGGAAAATTATAAGAGTATTCTGAATCCTACTGATAAAAAAATGTTTGAAGCATTGATAAATTATAGGGATAATATACTAATTAAGATTAAATTATTCCTTCCGTTTTATATTAATTCATACCATTTAGATAAAGAAATAGCACGTCGTGTTCGAATGATGAAAGGAATTCTTTAATAAGAGTCAAAGGAGAAAACATGAAAGTATTAGCAGTATTTCATGATAATAATTTAAACAGTGGGGCAACAAAATCTTTTTTGTCTAATATACTTTATATGAATAATCAAGAAGATATTAACATAGTTGCTGTGGTTCCAAAAAAAGATGGAAATTTAATTGATTTATTAAAAAAACATAACATAAAAACATTTCAATTAAGATATGGTGGTAATGTTTATGGAGTTAAAAAAAAATGGCTAAATAATTTTGTTTCATATTGTAGGTGTTTGATTAAAACAATAATATCATATTTAAACTCACGAAAGTTTGAATTAATATTACATAATTTAAGCATTGATGCAGTGTATAGTAATACAAGTACAATTTATTTTGGGGCTTGGATTGCTAGAAGAATGAAAATAAATCATTATTGGCATTTTAGAGAATTTAATTTAGAAGATCAAAATTCGTGTCATATTTTTCCTAGAATGTTTAATGAATTAATGAATATGACAAATTGTATTTTTACAATCTCTAAAACGTTAGATAATTATTATAAACTCAAACTTCGCACATTAAAATGTGCCTATGCACCTTGAAAATTCAATAATAA
>OJNS01000289.1_pt1 | contig 35114 bp, 30 predicted proteins | sample 1597911 | NCBI WGS metagenome assembly OJNS01 (sample SAMN01915214, study PRJEB22387) | human gut metagenome | isolation source: stool | host: Homo sapiens | place: USA
TGCCAAAGGGTGCCCCTTTGGAAACACCGAACAACAAAACAGGCTGAATATCTCGCACTTCCCCGGTGCTTGATATTCAGCCTTTATTTGTTGTCAGCAGCCCGTTTCTCGGTCTGCCTTTTGTGTCCTTGTCCATAATGTTTCCGTGTAGTTTCCAACGGAAACATAGTCACGGCCGAGGCGGGACAGGTCTTTCACCATCACGGCAGATACAAAGCCCATTTCAATGTCGCTGAGCATTTGCTGGAATCCGGGACGGTTGAAATTTGTTCCGGTATACCCGTCGTCCACATAGTATTTGGTGTTGGACAGACCCATCTCCTTTGCTTTCTGAGAGAGCAGGCGCTTCTGGTTGGCGACGGAATTGCTGTCGCCGTCCATTCCATCGTCACGGGATAGGCGGCAGTAAAGCGCTGTGATCCCAATTGATTCTTTCTTAGTTTTCGGCTGCATAATTGTCCTCCTTTCCGGCAGCCGTACACACATATTCTGCGTCAATTTTATCACCGGTCTGCACAGGCGGCAAATCTGCGAAGTCGCTGACAAGGTATTTTTCGAGCCTGCTGCCCATCTTTGTGTTCTGGCTCATGTCCTTAAAATTGATCGGTTCGTAGCGGTTCTCGATAAAATACCGAACCCCATTGATGACATACTCCCGCTCCGGCAAACCGAAGCCTACAAAGAATTTGTCCATTCTGTTGCCCTCCTTACCTTTCGTCCCGGCTGCGCTGGCGGATTAGGTATTTGCGATAATATTCGCAAGCCTTGATGATAAAATCCTCCGTCTTTCCGGCATCCAAACCTTTGGGAAGGACCTCCCGCAGGCGGGATGCGGGAACCTTCACTGTCTCCCTCTGATTTGCTTTTTCCTCGCTCATAAGGAACTGGATCACATCCTTGGTCAGCAGTCCTTCCCGGTCGGCCTTGTGCATCCGCCACGCCTGCGAATAGGACGGAGTGCAGTCGTTGATGGCGCACTGTTCCAATACCTCCCGTTGGCTGGAATCGTCGAGATAGGACAGCTCCACGCCGACGGACAGGGCAATTTCGCCTTTATCCATCTTTTCAAGGAACTCCGGAATGAGGTGGGTCAGGCGAATATAGCGCTGCACTTGCCTGCCGCTGTCTGTATCGGAAATATCGTCACGGGACTTGTGGCCAACTTGTCCACAGGTGATACCTTGATGGGATAGCGCTTCCATTTTCAGCTTATAGGCAAACGCCTTTTCGGATGGAAGGATATGTTCCCGGTGGAGGTTGCTGTCTACCACGGCAATGGCGGCGCTGTCACGATCCAGCGCACGGATAAGTACCGGAAGTTCTGAGAGTCCCGCTTTCTGAGCGGCGTATAAGCGCCGATGACCGCTGATGACTTCATATTCGTCTGCATCCGCTATCGGTCGGACGACCAGCGGGATGAGGATTCCGTTTTCCTTGATACTCTCCACCAGAGCGTCCATTTCTGCATTGTCCTGCACCTTGTAGGGATGTTCCTCGAATGGGTGCAGACTGGTGATTTTCAAAAGCGTCGGTGCTGCAGACGCCGTCTTTTTATAGCTCATATTTGACCTTCTTTCTGTGTTTGACTACCCGAAAAAGAATGGATAGCGTTTTTCTCTTTTCGGGTAGTAAGAGAATTACTACTCAGGTAAATAGAATAGATATGATTACCTGCTATTTCGCCGCAGTCTGGAATGCGGCTTTTGGGCGTAGGTGTATGCTGATTTTCAGTTATCTGTGCGGAACTTCTGCACATAAAGGCGGTTGGGCTTTCCCTTGCCCTGCCGCTTGCGGATGAGCAGGCCATGCTTTTCCAACTCCACGAATAGACGTGTTGCTTTATCGTGACCGCAGCCGAAGACGGCGCAGACCTCTTTCAGCGTGTAGTAGACGAAAATATGACCGCATTCGTCGGAAAACGCTGCGGCATTTCTGCCGGACAAGCCAGTGCGGTCAAGCAGCAGCCCATAAAGTAGAGCGGCCTCAGCGGATAGCTCTTTATAGCGCGGATTCGTGAACAGTGCCTTGGGCACTCGGTAGTAGGCAAAGGCTTCCGCCTCCCACCAGTAAGCTTTTTCGCTCATTGAATTTTCAACTCCTCTCGTCGGGAAACCCGACTGATTTTGGCATCAAAATGGTACGTGTTTTTTGGATTTGTCGCCCTGTAAGCCGCTTTTCCGAAGTGGATAATATGATTTTCTTGCTGCGCTATTTTCCTCGCTTTTGTCGTCCGTCGGCGCTTTTTTCAGAGCATACCGAACCGCTAGTTTGCTCTCTCATACCTTGAGCAATCCAGCAGCACACGGAAGCTCTGCTTGCACTCGTGGGTGCAGCTGCGGCAAATCGCGTTATATGTTCTGCAGATGCAGGAAAAACGCCCACTCGTTTTTCTTTCTTCGACAATCTTGCCCTTGTCTCGGTCTCTTTTCTATATTTTTTACTTGCCGTTCTTCCCGAATGTTGTTTTTCTGTCCTCGCTCCGGGATTTCACCGCAGCGTCGCCAAGCTTATATCCTCATTCGGACGGTCATTCAATTTTCAAGGTACATTGGGAAAATATCCTCAATATATAGGCAGCGAGAAGGCCTATTTGTGGATCCCCTTTTAGAAAAAATTTTTAAAGTCCGGAAAAGCCCCCTGTTCTGGCAAATACAGAGAAGAAAATTCGTGCTTTATTTGTTTTCGCACCCAAGCGCTTGTCAATTGCACTGCTTATGTGAACAAATATTTTTGTAGAATGCAAAAAACGCAGCCGACGGTTTTTTCGTTGGCTGCGCCTTTGCAATTGTTATTTATTTTTTGCTGTTATTTTAGTGAGCAAATCTCTCGTTATACATAAAGGGTAAAATTTGTGCTTCTTACAATCATCCTCAAAGCATTTTAACGGTTGATTCGAAACCATTTTGTTTAATCCAGATAGCCTTTTCTTGCCGTTACGCCGAAACGGTTTTCAAGCATATGCATCTGCTCATCGGTTATTGTGTTTATTCTCGGCATTGATGCCGTTTTGATGTATATTTCAGCAGCTTTTTCGGCAGTCTCAATAAGACCGAATGTTTCGTCGAGGTCTTTTCCCGCTCCGTAGATTCCGTGCTGACTCCATACCACAAGTCGGGCGGTATGCATCTTTTCTGCCGTTGCTTCTCCGATCTCGTTTGTTCCGCAAAGCATCCACGGCAAAACATTCACTCCGTCCGGGAATACCACAATACACTCGGTACACATCTGCCAAAGCGTGCGGGTGAATTCTCTTTCGTCGAGAGTATGGATATATGTCATGGCGAGAAGATTTGACGGGTGACAATGCATAACGACGCGATTTTCCGGATTAACTTTTAATCGCGCCGCATGGCTCATCATGTGCGCGGGAAATTCGGAAGTGAATTTTCCGCCGTCGGCGAATCCCCAAAGAAGCTGTGCATTTTTTCCTATGTCAACCAACCGCACTATGCCGAGGTTGACGTCCGGAGCATATTGCACATTTTTAAAATATTTACCTGTTCCGGTAACGAGAAAATATTTACCGTCCAGCTCCGGTGCCGAGAAGCCTGTCGGTATCATACGAAGGACTTTTTCGGGATCAAGATATTCACATAACTCCTCTTCGTCCACCATCAATGAAATGTTTCCGCCGTTGCGTTCGTCCCAGCCGTGTTCATACATATTTGTCGCAGTGCGTACTGTTTCAACGAGAAACGGTGCATTCATAACATCTTTCATTTTCTTGCCTCCAAAACAGCTTTTTCATATCTGAGAATTTCATCAAACCATTCACCGTCGGCAGGCTTGCCGCAGCTGCGGCAGTACTCGTCCCAAACATCGCCGAACGGCAGTGTTTTAAGCTCCTCACGCATAACCATGAGACGAGTAAAATCGCCGCTGTCCTGCAATGATTTCAATTCATTATCCGGCTGAAGCAACGCAAAAAGAAGAGCCTTTTGCACATTCCTATATCCGGTCACCCACGCCGATATGCGATTTATCGAAGCGTCAAAGTAGTCGAGTGCAATATGCACTTTGTCATCCAACCCTCCGCATCTCACTATTTCGCACGCTATCTCCTTTGTCTCATCGTCAAAAAGCACCACATGGTCGCTGTCCCAACGAATCGGACGAGTAATATGAAGAGCGATCTCCGGGAAGAATGCCAGCAACGCCGGTATTTTGTCGCTGACGACTTCGGTCGGATGATAGTGCCCGTTATCCATGAGAGGAATGCAGCGATCTTTATTCATTGCGGCATACGACAGCGCAAACTCCGCACTGCCTGCCGTATAGGCCTCAACGCCTATTCCGAACACCTTGCTCTCAATGCAAGGCTTAACTTTTTTGAAGTCATACGGTTCAGAGAGTATCGCATCGATGCTCTCACGATAGCGGACACGCGGACCGAGTCTGTCCGCAGGCACATCCTTGAATCCGTCGCCTGTCCAGATATTCATAACGCACGGCTCACCCAATCTATCGGCAAGATACGAAGAAATGCGGATACAGGCTTTGCCGTGCTCTATCCAAAATTTTCTGGTCTCGTCATTCGGGCTTGAGAGTGTCAGCGGATCGCATTTTTTGTGGGAAAAGAATGTCGGGTTGAAGTCGCATCCAAGCCCCCGTTCCTCACAGAAATCAGCCCATTTCTCAAAGTGTTTGGGCCCGAGCATATTGCGGTCAACCCATTCGCCGTTTTCAAAAATCGCATAGGATGCGTGGAGATTCATTTTCGGCTTTCCCGGAATCAGAGACAGAACCTCGTCAATATCCGCCATCAGCTCTTCAGAGTTTCTTGCTCTGCCCGGGTAATTCCCGGTCGTCTGTATTCCTCCCGTAAGCGGTGCATTAGGATCGGTGTCAAAGCCTCGAACATCATCGCCCTGCCAGCAGTGCAGACTTACCGGCACTGTTTTGAGCTTATTTATCGCCGCTTCGGTATCAACACCGAAAGCGGCATATTTTGATTTAGCTTCACTGTAACTCATTGTCGGCCTCCATTTGTATTTTTAAATTGCCTATCGCAGTAGCTTCTATAGGCAGCGCAATCACATTGCAGCCGGTCGCCTCGGCGGTTAATCGATTCAAAAAAGTATTTTTCGCACCGCCGCCTACAATATATATTTCTTTGTATTCCTGACCGGTATTATGCTGCAGCTCCCGCAATGCATTCATATAGCTTGCTGCAAGGCTGCGATAAGCGCAGCAGAAATAGTCGTCTGTATTTTGAACTTTTCTTGAAAGCGCACTGTCAAAAGCGGCTTTCATACTATTCGGAGCAAAAAACTCCGGGAAATTTACATCCACAACCTCATCAAATGACCGTGTCTGCGCTCGCAACACAATATCTTCAAAAGATCTTTCGGGACAAAGCTCGTCACGCAGACGATTAACAACCCACATTCCCATGATATTTTTTTGGTAGCGGTTATAGCCCACGCCGCCCTCATTTGACCAGTTTGATTTTTGACTTATGGCATCTGTAAGAGGTTTGGGCGTTTTGACGCCGAACAGAGACCATGTCCCAGAAGAAATATATGGAGCGTTGGCACTCATATCAACCCCTTCAACGGCAGAGGCAGTATCGTGCGTTGCACAAAGCACACATTTTATGCCGAAATGTTCACCTGCAACGGTTCCCGGTCGTGAAAGCTGCGGAAACAATTTATGCGGCAATCCCAGAGCCGAAATGATTTCTGTATCAAACTCGCCGGTTACGGCATTCACAATGCCTGTGGTTGTTGCATTTGTAAACTCCTTGATTTTTTTACCGCAAAGTTTCCAAATGAGGTATTCGGGTATCATAAGAAAATCCGTGACATCGTCAAACCGACCGGAAAGTTTATCCGAATACAGTTGATAAATACTGTTAAACGGTTGAAATTGACAGCCGGTGCTTTCGTAGAGCCTTGCAAAAGGAACTTTTTTGTGCACTTCGGGAATTATGCTCTTTGTTCTGTCATCACGATAGGAATATACGGGGAACACCTCTTCGCTGCCACGCATAAGAACATAATCGACACCCCATGTGTCAATTGAAAGACTTTCAATATTGGGAAATTTTGCTTTTGCGGCCGCTATACCGTTGACAACATTTTTAAACAAGCTGTCAATATCCCAAATCAAGTGTCCGTTATGCTCCGTTACACCGTTCAAAAAGCGAAACACTTCTTCGGTATGTATTCTGTTATTCTCATGCCATCCGACGATATGACGCCCCGAAGAAGCACCTATATCAATTGCCAAGTAGTATTTTTTCACACACAAGCCTCTTTTTATTACCGCTATATTTTCGACCGTTACATATATTTCTCAAGCCATCTTGCCACCGCTTCATTCCAATTACGAATGGATTTCGGGTCTGATGCAAGGGTGTGGTCGCTCTTGGGCCACATTATCACTTCGTTTTCGACTCCGCACTCATTGAGCTTGGAGGTCATGACATTTGCGTGATTGGTGCCTATCGTCTTATCCTTTCCGGCAAAACCGAGCAAAGCTGGCACACTGCCTTCTTTTATGTTGGAGACGGGAGATATCATGTTAAGCATTTCGGCCGCTTCACCCTGCGGGTTTTCGATATCCTGCGCGGTAAACTCGTATCCCGCCACTATTGACGCATACTGAGCAACTTCCGCAGCGGTATAGTTATCGAACGAGCCGAGATGGAAGTCCGAAGGAGTGGTGAGATTGAATATCATTTTTATCGGAATCACCGATTCATTGAAACGCGAATAGGCATAAAGTGCGGAAATATGAGAACCTGCAGATGTGCCGGAGAGCGCAAGGGAAGAGGCCGAATATCCCCTATTTGAAAGCTCTCCCTTTATTGCGGATATGCACAGGGTAACATCGTCAAGCATATCAAAAATATCCGCATTCGATTTACTGCCAGTCACTCTTGCAACATTGTCATTCCCTTGGGATGCGAGGTCATAGTCCATAGTCGCTGCTATATAGCCGAGCTTTGCATATCTTGCAGCTGCCCACGCCATATGTTCTTTTTCGCCCATTGTCCACGTTCCGCCGTGAATAAAAAGAAGAACGCCCTGCGGCTGTGATTTGTCAAGCCCCTTCGGAATATATAAATCGTATTTCTGAGCTTTGCGCTCACCGTAGGAAAGGTCGCGGTAACGCTCTCCGTCAATGCAAGTCCAGACCTCAGCAGCTCCTGCAAGAAGATTTGCAACATCAAAGACCTTGTTCATCATCGGTACGGCGATTTTCGCCATTGCATAGCTCATATCCTTGACCCCGAAGCCGGTGGGGTCGTCGGACTCGTTGCCTTTGGCGTTAGCCGCCAGAGACAGTGCCGAAACGGTAAGCGCTCCGACGAGCATAATCGAAACTATTTTGCCGAGTTTTTTCATATTTTTACCTCTTTTCAAATTTCCTGCAGACCCATTCAAGGTACTGCTCAAAAGCATATACATATTTTTTATTATGTGTAAAGCAATGATTTGCGCCGGGAACAATAACGAATTTCGCATCCCCGCATCCGCTCTTCAAGAGTCCGGCATATTTCTCGGATGCATCGGGAGAAACGAGCATATCGCTCGTCCCGTGGGCAATGAACTGTGGAACATCATAGCTGTTGATATTTTTTGTCAAATCGTAATGCGAGAAAAACTCGTCTGTTCTGCCGTCGAAATCCTCTTTATCAAAACACGCATAAAGCACATTCGGATTCCCGCTGAAATCTATCAGAGGATAAAACAGCGCGGCACTGTTTATGCTGTCGTCGATTTCGTCAACGGCATCTCGCCGATAGTTCTCGGGCAAAACGTCTTTCCCTCGCAGGAGATTTATGAATCCGGCAGCCTGATATCCGCCGGCGCTGAAGCCTATAAGACCTATCTTATCGGGATTTATCCCAAACTCTGTGCAATTGCTTTTCAGCCAACGAACCGCACGCTGCATATCGGCAAGCGGAGCGGGCATTCTGTAAGGATTATAGCGGTAGCCTAAGACAAAAGCGTTTATGCCGGCCTCGTTCAGTCTTTTTGCCGTTAAGGTTGATTCTCCGTCATCTTCGGGGAACTGCTGTGACGAAATATTGCCCGCCGCATAGCCGCCGCCCGGAATAATGATGACCGCGCTGTCGCTGCCATCTACGGGAAACGCCGTAAGAGTGGGTACATCGTCAAACTTTTCACTGCACAGACCTTTCTTCATAAAATAAAAATATGTATAGCTGTCCAAATTCCTCTTGCCCTTGGGGACAAGCTTTTTTGAACTGGCGGTCTTTATAAATCGCAACAAACCGATAACGCCGTCTGCCTTTTTGTCAATCTCCATTTTGCTCAGCTTATCAGCATCGCAGTTAAAGGGTATCGTATCGCCCCATATAGGATACTTAATATTCATCGTGCAACCTCACATGTTTCCGTGTGTTCTCATCCAAAAGCTCACCTGTGCGTTTATCGACCCGTATCGTGCGAAGTTCATCGGGTGCAATTCCGTTTTCGACCCAATCGATAAGAGCCTTCATTCCCGCGCTCTCCGGTATTCCCGGGCCTTTGTTTTTGCAGTCTCCGTGACCGTCTCCCGGTGTGAGCCAAAGGCGTAAGAATGTATCGACTTTTTCGTATCCGCCGCAGGATGCGCAGACGCGCTTGAAATAATCTATCGTTCCGTCCGTGGGGATGAGAGGATCGTTCAACCCGTGGTCAGCCATTATTTTGCCGCCGCGCGTCGCAAACGCGCTTAAATCCGGATTGTCTGCTCCCGCATTCGGGAATTTTTCTGCCGCCAAGCGAAACAGTTCTACGACTTCATTACGGGTAATGTCTCCGAATTTACGCTTGCCGTCTCCCGTTATCCATCTTGCGACATGGGTACACAGAAGGAAAGTCGAGCGTTTGTGGGTTATGGGAGCGTAGTTTATAGCGCCAACCGGTATTGTTGTGCTCCAAAACTTGACTCCGGGGCGGAAAAACTTACAGAGCACATTTCCGCTTTCGTCGCAAAGTCCGCGCCATATCTCGTTCATCACAAGCGCATCCTGCTCGCTCAGGTCATACTTTCCGACAGCCGAACGGGCATCAAAATCGACCGGTTTATCAAGCTTATAATAAGCCTCTGAGCCGCCGACGCTGTCATGAACAGCCTGCATAAAAGCTTCAAGCTTTTTTGCGCTGAGCACATGACCGATATCATTCATAACAGCCATTGGCCAGAAGCCGCACGGCAGGAATTTCATCCAGTTTATCGCAGGGCACGATGCCCATATACCGTCAAAATCCTCCGGGTGCTCCTGAGCCTCAACAAACGACTGACGCCCGCCGCCCGAGCCTCCGTTCATATACGAGAATCTGACAGGGCGGCCGTGAAGAATCTCGGCGGTCGTTTTGCCGAACACAGCCATATGGTGAGTTGTCCGCGAACGCCAGTTTTCAATAAGGTCGAGCCGTAATTCATTTGTTTCCGGGTCTATTGCCTTGTCGGTAAGTCTGCTTACATTGCAGCCGTCCGCCGTCGCAGATGCGAAACCGTTTATCAACGCATAGGGCAAAGTCAGCCCGCGTACGGTATTCTCGGCGCGCCGTATATACTGTTTTCCGCCGGTGGAGGTGCCGCCGCCGCCCGTGCCCGCAAATCTGTCATTCCATGCGAGAGGCACCCAGACAGTAATAATTTCGTGAAAATTTCCGGTCTGATTTTTTATGACAACCTCGCAAAACGGCGGAAGTCCGTCTATGACATTGAGGCCGTTTCTGTATCTTCCGTTTTCAAACAGACGCACTCCGGTCACACAAAACTTCTCGCTCGGTATGCGTTTTTCGAGCTCCGACTGCAAAAATCCAACAGTACAACGTTCTTTTATCCCGGGAGTCTGAGTCAGTGCGGAAATATCAAAGAATTTTATTTTGTCTTTCTCTTTCATGGAAAGCTCTCCCTAAAACCGTTTTTTATTACATTTTAACTCACAGCGAAGCCTTCGGCAACAACACTTTTATTTTTCAAAAGTATAACTGCCGCTGCCTATTTCGGTTTTTGAGCCGCCGAAAATAACCGTTGCTCTTGTGTTGCACGGTATTTTCACCTTGAGTGTATTGCCGTGCTTTTCAACGAAAATTTCACCCGCTTCGCAGACAAAGCTTCTTTTGAACGAGCCGAAAATATCCGTTTCGTCAGGCTCTATTATTATCCGCTTATAACCCGGCTCGGCGGGCTTTATACCGCAGACGGTGTGAAGAATATAGCTGTCCACGCAGCCGAACGCATAGTGGTCAAAGCTGGTTCTTTTGGGCTGACCGTCCTGTTCATAGGACTCCCAGTTTTCCCAAATGGCGGTTGCGCCGTGTTCAACCTCAAACAGCCACGAAGGGCACTGCGTCTGGCGAAGTATTGCCGCAGAAAGATCGTGTCTGCCTATTTTGTCAAGAACGGGAAGCAGGAAAGGTGTGGCGAGAAAACCCGTGCCGAGGCGTCTGTCGTTTTTCTCGACTAAAGCCGCAAGTCTGTCGGCATATTCTTTTTTCAGCTCCGACGGCACAAGATCAAACGCAAAAGCCAAAACATATGCGCCCATAAGATAGTCCGGCAGAAGATCGCGCTTGAATATTCCGTCTGTTATCGCTTGTTTCATCTTTTCCGCCGTCTGTCGGAAATAAGTAGAGTCCTCTCCGAGAAGCTCTTGAATATCGGCCATAAGCTTGAGCGACCAAAATCCGAAATACGGAGCTATATAGAATGCGGACTCTTTGCATATTTCAAAGCCTTTTCCCGTTCTTCCGGGAACAAGCCATTCGCCGAAATGAAAGCCGGTATTCCAGAGATAGCGGTCGATGTCCTCGGGATTGTCGCTTCCGCGTTTATCCCGTGCGGTTTTTATTATATACTCGCACCACTTTTTCATGGCGGTATATGTCCGCCTGAGTATATCCCTGTTGCCTGTCACGGTGTACATATCATAAGGCACCCATATAACGGCATCGCTCCAACCGGCTATACCGGTAAGCTCTGTGTCACCGAACGGCACCATAGTCTGTTTGCCCACCGTTTCATATAGCTTCGTGAACGGAGATATCAGCGGTATAACGCCGTCGGTTTGCTGATCCGCACAAAGACCGTCAATCCAGCTTGAGAGAAACGGCGTCATCTCCTCGTTGAGCATTGCGGTTTCGGCATAGATAAGAATATCTCCTGTCCAGCCTGCCTTTTCGCGACCGGGGCAGTCGGTCGGCACAGACATCATATTATTCTTCTGTGAATATCTGATGTTTTTGTAGAGCCGTTCGAAGCGCTTGTCATCACAGGCGAAGCTCGCCGCATTCTCCTTTGGAGTGGATAGGAGAACAGCTTTGAAATTCTCCGCTCTTATGTCGGAAATTCCCGTTACTCGGACATATCGGAAGGCATGAAAAGTAAATGCGGGGTCAAACACTCCGGGATGTCCGTCGGAAATATATGTATCTTTCTGCTTTGCAACCATTGCGTCAAAATAGTTGCCGTCCTTGTCAAGAACCTCGGTATGTTCAAGTGTTATTTCCGTCCCGAGAGGCTCGTCGACGTTAACTACAGTTTTTCCGGCAATAACCTGACCGAAGTCGATTATTTTATCTCCGTTAGGAGCGGTAAAAATGCGCTGCGGCCGAAATTCTTCAACGGCCGATATCGCGTCTGTCGGCTGAACTCTCAGATTTTTATACCCGTAATTGCGAACAGCGGGCTGCAGTTTTTCCGCCTGAGGGAGAGTCATATCGTGTTTCTCGCCCATAAATAAATCTGAAAAAACTATTTTTGACGCTTCGCAGGTCTCGCTGCCGTCGGATGCTACGATTTTATGCGTTCCGTCCTCAAAATCAACTTCAAGTCGGTAAAGAACAGACGGAGCCGGTTTCCGAGCCTCGGTGACAACGGCGGTCTGCTCGCAGAAATACCAACCGTCGCCGACAAGAAATTCTATTGAATTTTCGCCGCTGTTCAGCATATCGGTCACATCATAGACCTGATAATTGAGAATTTTATCATACGGTGTAAATTCCGGGGCAAGCTCACGCAGATCCGGCCTTTTGCCGTTTATATACACCCTGTAACAGCCGTATGCGGTTGCATAAAGGCGTGCTTTGGCTATATTCGCGCCGACGGTTGCCGCCCTTTTGAACAGCACGGCTGGATTCTCTATCCCATATGTAAACATCTTTGCTTCGTTTCTCTCAACGGTACTCTCGACCCACTGAGCCTGCCACTCATCCTGAGACAGAAACGCCGTTTCAAAAGCACTTTCGGCAGAGGCGCTGACATCCTCATTATCCCAAACCGTTACTCTCCAGCTATAAAGCGTTTTTGAGCGCATACAAAATCCGTATGCTTTGACAAAGCTCTGACAGTCAGAGAGAATTTTTTGGCTGTCAAAGACCTTTTCTCCGTCTGCGAATATTTCTATTCTGTACGCTTTTTGCAAAACATTGTTCCTGTCACTCTCGATTCTCCAAGAGAACTCCGGAGCAGTGTCGATAAAAGGTTTTTTTCTGTGATTTACTCTAAGGTGCGTTATATTCATTTGATTCTCCGATTCGTCAATTATATTTTCTTGAAAGCTGAGCCTCGCACTCTTCTCGGGTTATATCGCCGGCGTTACATTTTATCATAAGGTCGATATCCTTATCCTTTATCCTGTAAAACACCATAACGAGTATTCCCAAGAGAGTTCCGACAGCCGGGATAAGCGTATAAACGATCCAAAGCATATTGAGCGCCGAGGCAGGCTGCTGAATATTCTGTGCCGCAACATCGGCGAAGTCGGTAGCCTCGATCTCAATCCAGCCGGAAAGTCCGAGAAGGAAAAGTCCGAGCGACGAAGCAACGCTCTGCGTCAGCTTGGTGACAAATGAGTTCATCGCAAAGAATATGCCGGAGCAGTCTTTGCCCGTCTTATAACGGGTATATTCGATTGTGTCGGGAATAAGGAAGGTTTTGGCTATATTGGCTATGTTACCCGGCAGAGACTGCAAAACAAGCAGCGAACAGATAAGAACAATATGCTTTGAACCGACAAAATAGATAAGCATAAGCGGAATACTGCCCATTATTCCGGCAAGCAGTATCGTTTTTACTTTTCCGATTTTCTTAGTTATTTTTGCAGTGTTCAACTGGGCAATAAGGCCGGGAATCGCCGCTATGGCTATCGGAACGGCAAAAACAAGCGAATTTCCGAAATGGTAGTAAGCGACGAAATTTGCAAGATTTGCGCCGGTTGCAAGGCACGAGGTTATCAAAGTGGAAAGCAGGAGGACAAACATATATTTGTTTGTTTTTATGCACTCGAGCATATCCTTAAATGTATAATGGGCGTTTTCGTCCTCATTGACATTCGCAAGCTCGGTGTTGTATTCCTCGACACCGCGAACGAGCGGTATCATCATAGCAAAGAATATCACCGACGAACCTATAACAACATACTTTATCGGAAGCCCCACAAGCTCGCTGACAAGTGCATAAAAAACAATTCCGATAAGCATTATGACATTGTTGCTGAGTATCGACTTGTTCTGAATGATAACATTTCTTTCATCGACATTGTCGGTAAGCGTAACCGCCATGGAATTCATCGGCACTTCTACAAGCGTATAACTCAAATCATAGAGCAGATAGAATACGCCGAACCACACAAGCTTTCCGACCTCGGAAATTCTCATGGGCATCATAAAGAACAGGATAGTAAAAATCGGGAACATCCAAAAGGTCAGGCGATACCACGGCAAGTATTTACCCTTGCCGGCGATTTTTCTTATCTTGCTTAAGTCGGCTATCTTTATTTTATCAATAAGGAAACCGAAAATAACATCGTCAAACGAATCGATAAGTTTTACGGCGAGCATGACACCGGCCATTTTCGCGGGATTGATTCCCTGCATAAGCAGGAACATCGTCATAAATGTCGTTATGATCGCTCCCTCGCAGGTTCGTGCGAGATCGCCTATGTAGTATTTACTTCTCTGAGCTGTGGTGGTACGCCACGAGCTTTTGTCAAGAACGGTTTTTTTCTGTTTTTTCATTTAGCTGCTCCTTAAAATGTATAGACTGCGGACAATTTGTATTTCAGTTCTGCGCTTATTTCAATGCCGCTGAGTATTTTCGGAATTTCGAGTCCGCTTAAGTCGACTTTGTCCATGTAGGTTTCGCTGAAAGTGAGTGAAGCGGAAATTATTTTTCCGGAATCCTTAGAAACAGCGACATTGATAACACCGTCAAAAAGCTCGATTTTTCCGACATTAAGGAAATTAATTTTGTCATTCGCCCTGTGCAAAGTGTTTTCTACGGCTTTTGAATCAAGGAAAAACTGATATCCCGCTTTAGGTGCCGATGAAGACGACGGCAGCGAGATCTTTTTGAGCTTGAATGTAAGCCTATATTCCCCGCCGGAGTCGGTAACATTATAAGACAGGCAGTCCTCTTTTTTTATGGCAGCAAAGGCGGGTTTCTCTATTGCGGTTCCTTTGCTGTTCTGTTTGCTTACCGTTTCGCTGTCTATATAATCGGCTATCAGCTTCGTCAGCGCGGAATTTGATGTTGAAAACTTAACATCCGTTGCAGTCAAATCATACTTCGCAGTTGATATCCTACTCTTTCCTATTGCCGACGAGAGGAGCTCAAACGGGTCAACGGCGGTTTGCGGCTCTTCCGACAAAGGCTTTTCGGTTTCGCCGTCAACAGTTGTACTTCGCTGCAATGTGTCGGTTTCATTGACTGTCTGCGCCGTATTACCCGTTTCTGTCCAGACTGTTTCGCCTGTGTTTACCGACGGTCCCGAAGTGTCGTCGGTGTCTTTTCCGACACAGGCGGTAAGGCTGAAAACGATAAAAACAAGCGCGAGGGTAAAAGAAATTTTTTTTCCGTTCTTCATGTTGCATTTTCCTTTCCGCAAAGCTTTATTATTGTTCTGTATATTCTGTCCGCACACAGTTTTATATTTTGCACGGACAATTCTCCGTCATTTACAGCCTCCAGTATCCTGTCGACATCGCCCTGAGAGCCTGGCATTATAAGATCGTTTCCCGCCTTTATACAGCCCGCCGACGATGACACGGGATATTTCTGCCCCTCCGCGCTGACGAGCGCATTGGTAGTCCCCCAATCTGTCATAACAAATCCGTCGAACCCCCATTCGCACCGCAGAGCAGATGTGAGCAAATCGCGGTCGTTTGCCGCATGAACTCCGTTTATGAGATTAAGCGAGGACATGGCGGCGCTCGGCCGAGCCTCTTTTACGCATATTTCAAATGCCTTGAGATATATCTCCCTCAACGCCCTTTCGGAGAGATGAGAGTTGTTATAATTTCTGTTCGTTTCCTGATTGTTTGCGGCAAGGTGTTTTATTGTTGCCGCACATCCGTTGTGCTTCTCTATTCCTCTTACCGCCGCTGCGGCACAGAGACCCGAGAGCAACGGATCCTCGGAATAATATTCGAAATTTCTGCCGCACAGCGGATTCCTTTGAATATTCATAGCGGGAGAAAGCCAAAGCGATATGCCGAGCAGCTCCATCTCCGCTCCGATAACATCACCTGTACGCTCTATAAGCTCGGTATTCCAGCTCTGAGCGAGAGTTGACGCAACGGGAAGCGCGGTGCAGTACTGATATTTTTTAACCGTGCCGGAAAGATCGACATTCTGCATTTCCTTCGGAAGTATCATGCTGAATATAGGGTCTTCCGCCGGATTGCTGACATATTCGTTGCCGCGCACATACACTTTCGGGTTCACTCTTATGCCCGCAGGTCCGTCTGCCATGATTATCTGCGGTATGCCTTTCTCCGCAAGCAATGGAGTCGTGTCACCCGCAGCCCCAGGTATGCTTTTTGAGGCTATGCCGATAACGCTTGACTTTCCGCTGCTTATTCTCGCCGAGCCTACGCAGAGCACAGCGGCTTCCTGAACGGAAAGCGCAGAAACAGCGTCGCTTATTTTCGCGTCTTGCCGATATGTGTGCTCGACGGTCTTTATATTTTCCGTCCGCAGCTCCTTTCGAATAAGATGCCGAGGCGTGTTGCGCGGCGTTCTGTTCGGGTGAAGTTCTCCAACCTTTTCACCTCTGAACAATGCTTTGCACCTTTCACAAACGATATCTGCGCTCACATCGACAACCGCAAACTCCTTTAGATTATCCGATGAGTTTCCGAGAGCCATAACATAACAGCCTTTTTCAATCACCCATTCGGAAGTATCCTCATTGTAAGATGCAAGCCTGCGCGCCGAAAAAGAAACCGTCATGTGTTGTTCCTCTCCGGGGGCGAGTTCGCGGGTCTTTGCGAATGCGGCAAGACTTTTGATCGGTTTTGCAAGTTTGCCGACGGGAGGTTCTGCATATATTTCAACAACTTCTTTGCCGGAAAAAATATCACCGATATTCCGCACACGAACGCCGACTTCGATATTTTCGCCGTTTATTTCAAAACTGTCCGTCGATAATTCAAAATCAGTGTAGGACAGCCCGAACCCAAACGGATATAAAGGGGTTATTTCGAACGAATCGAAATATCTGTAACCGACAAAAATATCCTCTTTATAATAGGAATCAAAAACATCTCCGTTGAGTCCCGCAAATTCATCGGCAAAAGGATAATCGGAATATTTGCGCGCCCAGGTTGAAGTGAGCTTTCCGGAGGGAGACGCTTTGCCTGAGATAATATCCGCACAGGCTGAACCGGACTCCGACCCGCCCTGTCCGATGAGCAGAACGGCGTTTATATCTTCGGCAACACACAGCTCGCTCATATCTATCGGCGCGGCAATATTAAGCACAAGGACGAATTTATCATAAAAGCTTGCTATCCGTTTTATATCTCGAAGCTCCGTTTTGCCGAGCATATAATCGGAGGGGACAGCTTTTCTGTCTGCGCCCTCGCCGGATATGCGGGAGAGCACATATATTGCGGCATCCGCTTCATATCCTTCAAAACTTTCCGGACATATGAATTCCGGCGCCGTAAAAGGATGATGCATCATTTCAATCAGAGCATTCTTTACACCGTCGGCAGCTTTCTGCTGAATATGCGATTTAAACAGAGCTTTTGCGGCGGAAACCTCGCAGTCATAGCGCTTGAGCAGACGGTCTGTCACAATTTCATATCCCGCATCGGACAAGCCCTCTCGTACCGTAACATAGCTCCGAATATTGACATCGCCCGAGCCTGTTCCGCCCCGAATGGTTTGGCTTGCTCCTGCGCCGAATAAAGCTATCTTCCTTATGCTTTTACCGAGCGGCAATGTACGGTCATTTTTAAGCAACACTGCGCCTTCCGCAGCCGCCTTTCTTACAAACTTGCGTGCATTCAACTCTCTTTCTGTAATTTTTTCATCGAATACCGCGAGCCTGTTATTCAAAATCATCACCACAAATCAAACAAAAATCATTCACTTTTCTGTTTTATTTTATATTATCGCCACAGCTTTATCATCATCACAAGTTGGGCAAATATCATAAAATCTTGACTTTCATACAGCTCTATGCAATAATAAAAAAGAGGTGATGTAATGTTTGACGGTATAAAATTCACACATAAGGAAACACAGCGGCCTATTGTGTCCCGCTCGATTTCCCCCGAGGTCTATAAAGACGACAAATACAGCTCCGAAAACCTTGCCAATTCCGAATTTTATATTTACGGCGGCATTGACGCTTTTCTGAGACCGGAAATCACAGACTATGCAAAGCAAAAGCTCTACTATATGCAGGCATTCGACATTTTCAGCTACGGCAAAGGCTCTTTTACACGGCGGAAAAATTTCTCGTCATATCTTATCATCTACACCTATTCGGGGAAAGGAAAGCTCTGCTACGGCGATAAAGAATACACTCTTTGCGCGGAGGACGGTGCATTTATCGACTGCCGAAAGCCTCATTACTACGAGGCGGTTGATGATTGGAAGGTGGCTATATTTCATTTCACAGGTTCGGAGTCCGACTATATGTGCAGCGAATTTGAAAAAAACGGCTCTGTTGTGTTCCACGAATCGGTAAGCGGACGATTTCACAGATATATCGAGCATTTGCTCTCCGTATATGATTCGCCGAGTCTATACAGAGACCTCAGAGCGTCTCACTGCATTGAGAGCTTGCTGATATATCTGCTCATTCTCAACTCTGATATCTCCGTTTCCAAAAACGATATTCCCAACAGCGTGCAGACTGCCATGAAATACATAGAGGACAATTTTGAAAAATACATATCTCTTGACGACCTGTCGACGCTCACTAATGTCAATAAATTTCATCTCTCAAAGGAATTCAAAAAATACACAGGATTTTCTCCGCATGAATATCTGATACATCTGCGCATAAATCACGCAAAAATTTTGCTCAAGACAACGGAGCTTCCCGCAGTAAAGATTGCCCATTCGGTCGGGATACACGATGTCAACAACTTCTACTATCTCTTTAATAAAAAAGTCGGAATGACGCCGATAAAATACCGTCATTCCGGAGAAGTAATATTATAATATAATGCAAAAACCGCCCGAGGCTTGTACCAAGGGCGGTAATTTTTATCTGCTTACTTTGCCGAGCTCCTCATCTATTTTTTTCACCGTGTTTTCGTCAATATGTATCAGTGCATAGAGATCACGCAGCGAAACTGTATCCATAAATCCGCCTACTTTCCCTTTTGCCGCAAGATATATTCCATATTGAACCGGGAATTTAAACTTCAAGACCTTTGAAGCCTCTTTGTTTTCAAAAATAACTTTGCAGGAATTACGGGTTGAAAACACCGTGGAGTGCAGGTCGTTATACTGCGCACACTCTCTTATCGAAACATATCTGCCGCTCTCAAGTTCATCAAGCCATTGCATACAGTCATCGACCCAATCGTTGACACGCGGACAAAACTCACGCCCGACCGCTCCCGCACTTTCGCCGACGGAAAACCCGTGCTGCGCAAATCCGTATATATGCGCTTCGTAGTCAATATAATGCTCCTGAAATTTTTCAAAAAGATCTGTTGTATTGAAAACAGGCACTATCCAGTCATTTCTGCCGGTTGCAATGAAGCACGGACGAGTATCATCATTGACCAGGGAAGAGGCGTCGGGTGCATCGGGTGCGCAGAAAGCGAGGGTTTTACTTGATATCAGTGCATAGCAAAGCACTGCCGCAAACGGCTTGTATTTTGCCGCGGATGCCGCACAAGCCACAACATGACCTCCTGCAGAAAATCCGGCAGCCACAATGTGTTCCGTATCAACATGAAGGTCGTCCGCATTATCTTTCATATAACGCATTGCCGAGTCAAAATCCTCGAGCGGATAGGGCCATTTGTAATTCTTGCCGACGGAATAACGAAGAACAAAGGCATTATATCCGAGTTCGTTGAATTTTTTTACTACCGGGTCGCCCTCTTTAGGGTCACAGGATCTGTATGCACCGCCGGGGACAATAAGAAATGTCAGCTTCTTTTCGTTTGTAACGATATGCGGTGTCAGCTCTACGCCGCGCTTTCTATCAAGAATTATATTTTCTGCTGTCATGGCTAACCTCCGGCAAATAATATAGTTTGATTATATATGTTCATTAACAAAAACTCAACATAACAACTTGCGGTAATATCATAAAATATTGTTAAATGACACAAGCAGCTCTTACAGTATCCCTTAAAAAGGCACACACTGCTTTAATCCCGAAACGGATTCACGGAGCATTTCTTTTCTGTACCGGACATCCGCTTTTTCAAAAATTCAGTTGCGTTTTGTTTTTTATAATCTTCCAATATGCTTTTTGGCACTGCACAATCAAAATAATCCGGTGAATCTTCACTTGCGTGCACAAGATTTATCATCTCCGGAAAGCCGGGGAATTGCCACTGCTTTTCCGCATCGGAAAGTTCGTTTTCAATCAAATCTATCATATGAGAGATATACCTTTTTCCCAGATCCACTCTGTCATGAGCCGATTGAATGTGTCTGATAGGTAATGATTCCAAGCGTTGAAGGTGTTTCAGAAATTCCGGCAGCGACGGTGCTCCGGTAAGGCCGTATAGCAGGCGCCGCGCCACAGTGTCTCCGGAGAATAGGGTTCCGGTGAGGCTGTCCAATAAAAGAATGCTGCCCAAAGTGTGGCCGGGAACATGAAAAATACTGAGGGTTCTGTTGCTCAAATCAAGCTCATCGCCTTCATCCAAATAGGAAATACGCGGCATTTTTTCAGGCAGACTTATTCCGGAAAATTCACAAAGGGGAAAGTCGCTGTCCTCTTTGTGAAACATAACCTCGTCAAACTCGCTCATTCGATAGATATGGTCGGGATGACAATGAGTAATCACTGTTTGCAGCGGTTTTTGAGCCAACTCTTCGGCATAGAGGCGTATGCCCGGTACATCTACGGCGAGATCAATGAGTACGGCTTTCTTTTCTCCGACAACTAAATAGGAATTTGCCGTAGGCGTACCCATAGCCGTATCAGTCCCGAATTCCGTAGAGGATAGAAGGTAAATACCGTTTTCGAGTTCAATGTGAAAAATCTCTTTTTTCATAAGATTACTGTACCTTTCAGTCATTTTGTGCTTTCCTTTGATACGCATTAGGCTTGCAAAATATAGTATTGATTATGATGATTATAACACAAAAATCAAGTTTTTTAATCTGACATATCAAAAACAGATAATAAGGCTAAAGAATGTAACAAACAACTGCTTTTGGAAATACATAATTTCTGTCGGGTCTTAGGGTGTCCCCAACGAGGACTTTTTACGAAGTTCGGCAGAACGGAGTAAAAAGGCACTGCTCGCTAAGATGACGCAGGCATCGGGAGCAGTCATACTGTTTGACTCCGATAGGAGTAAAAACAGTCTGCTCGTTCAGACAGTACAGTTCCTTCATAAGCGCAAAAAAGAGGCGCAGCCGGTACGCATTTGCATACTGGGCTGCGCCTCTTTTGGGGCAGTAATACGGAATCAATTAAACGAAAATCACTTCAGCATTGACGATTTCGGCGGCTCGATTACGAATATTATTGCTCCGTCTGACCCATTCCATTGGGTCAGTTGCTTTGAAATTTTCAGTAACATTTTCCTCTTCGGACAGTCGTATTACAATGTCATTGAATAGTGCCTGCGCTTGCAGTTCGATCTCTGTAAGATAGCTGTTCAGCGCCCCAGCAGTGAGCAAATTGTAATAGCGTACACGGTGATGCTTTTTCAGGTACCGCCGATGTCGCTGTCCCCATACGCCGATCAGCACCTCGTCCTGTTCTCCAATCTTAAGATTGGGCAAGAAATAGTCGCCCTCCTGCCGGTATGTGCATCCCATTTTTTCAAATTCCGTCATTGTCGTTACCTCCTGCTATACCGTATGAATGACCTTAAATTTTTTGACCTTGACATTTATGAATTTGAGCAGCAACTCATCAACTGCGTCGGTAAACAGTTCCGCTGCAATAAGCCTGCTTCGCAGGTTATTCAGGCTCTCGATGATAAGCCGCCGTTCTGCCGTATCAAGCGCAAGATAATAGTTTTGCTTCATCTGCCGTTCCTCCTTTGATATTCTGCAACCATTATATCGAATGAGGTTGCCCAAATCAAATGTGTGGATCAATAAGTGAATATGTGTGTCGGCTTCGGTTTTGCTGTTTTACGAAATCCCTTATGAACATCCGCACCATATCGAGTGTTCGCAAGAAATTTTCCTTACGAACACTCGCTTTTAATTTTTATACCGCTTGCGTCCCCGTTGCAAAGCGGCAGTATCTGTTGTATAATTGCATTGAGACAAAACGAATCTAAGACACATAAAACCGCGGCGCTTTCGCTGCGCGACGGCAAGGGGGAATACGAATGCTCGGAGCGATAGTCGGCGATATCGTGGGCTCGATTTATGAGCGGAGGAATATCAAGACGAAGGACTTTCCGCTGTTCGGCAGCCGCTGCTCGTTTACGGATGACACGGTCATGACCTGCGCCGTGGCGGAGGCCGTTATGAACGGCGGGAAAAGGGAAGATTTTGTCAAAGCGATGAAAAAGTACGGGCGGCTGTATCCGAATGTCGGTTACGGCGGCAAATTCAGAGCGTGGCTGTTCTCGGACGGCAGCGCTCCGTATGGGAGCTTCGGCAACGGCTCGGCCATGCGCGTCTCGCCGTGCGCGTGGGCAGCGGAATGCGATAGTGTGAGTAAAGCGGAGCTGCCCGACAGGTGCAGGGATTTGGCGAGGCTTTCCGCCGAAGTTACGCACAACCACCCGGAGGGAGTCAAGGGAGCAGTGGCAACAGTCGATGCGATTTTCCTGTGTCGGTATTACTTCGGGGGCTGTCACGGCGAAAACGAACAACCCGTCAATAATGACCCGACTGAGTGCAAAAGACTCATCAGGGAGCATATCGAGCGCGAATACGGGTACGACCTTTCCAAAACGATCGACGAAATCCGCCCGTCATACCGCTTTGACGTTAGCTGTCAGGGCTCCGTGCCGCAGGCGATAACAGCGTTTTTGGAGAGCACGGATTTTGAGGACGCCATAAGAAACGCGATATCTATCGGCGGCGACAGCGATACTGTTGCGGCCATTACGGGAAGCATGGCCGAGGCCGCCTACGGCATACCGGATAGGATAAAGGAAAAGGCGTGTTCCTATCTGGATGAGCCACTGAGAGCCGTAGTGAGACGCTGGGACGGGTATATCGCTCGGTTCGGCGGCAAATAAAGCAGTCCGCGCTTGCGGTTTTTCCGCTTTTTGATTATGATATTAACGCAAAGGGTGTTGTTATGTTTTCTGAAAAGTTTATCTGTGCAGACTATGAATACACCGACTATACTTTCCATGTCCCCGCGCCGTATTTCCGAAAGACCTTTGAAGCAGACGGCGAAATCAAAAAAAGCATAATTACTCTGACGGGTCTCGGGTTTTATGAGCTTTATGTTAACGGGCGACGGATTACCAAGGGTATTCTTGCCCCGTATATCTCGAACCCGGACGATATTGTTTACTACGACGAATACGACATAACGCAGGCTCTTGTGCCGGAGAAAAATGTTCTGGGCATTCTGCTCGGCAACGGTATGCAGAACGCGCCGGGCGGTCAGATCTGGGATTTCGATATAGCCGCGTTCAGGGGTGCTCCGCGCACGGCTTTCTGCGTCTCGATTGAATACCTTGACGGCAGAACCGATACCTTCGAGGCGGACGGTTCGGTCAGAACCGCGCCGTCACCGATTATTTTTGACGACCTGCGCTGCGGCTGCTACTACGACGCCCGCCTTGAAATTCCCGGCTGGTCAACGCCCGAGTTTGATGACAGCACTTGGAAAAACGCTCTTGCGGCGGAGACGCCGCGCGGCGAAAGGCGCCTGTGCGAGGCGGAGCCGATAGCGCCCGTGCGCGAGATAAAGCCGGTTCTGATAAGAAAATGCAGGCTCAAGGAATATATTTCCCGCGGCGATGTTGTCAAAGAGGCGAAGAAAGTAGCGAGCGACGAGCGCGACGGTTTTTTATATGACTTCGGAGTGAACTCGGCGGGTACCGTAAGGCTCAGGATAAGCGGCGAGCGCGGTCGGCAAATCGATTTGCAGTTCGGCGAATATATCGCGCCCGACGGTGAACCCGATACGAGCAACATCTGCTTTTATCCCGATGGATATTCCCAGCGCGACGTGTATATTCTCAAAGGCGAGGGCGAGGAAGTTTTTGAGCCCGTGTTCACTTATCACGGCTTCAGATACTGCGTGGTGCTCGGTATAACCGAGGAGGAGGCGACCGAGGAGCTGCTGACTTTTATCGTGCAGAATTCGGCTCTTTGCGAGATAGGCTCGTTTCGCTGCTCCGACGAGACGACAAACAAGCTGCAGGCGATGACGAGAAACTCGGATCTCTCGAATTTTTATTATTTCCCGACCGACTGCCCGCACCGCGAAAAAAACGGCTGGACGGGCGACGCCGCTCTCTCTGCCGATCATATACTGATGAATCTCGATGCCGTCAACAGCTACCGCGAGTGGCTTCGCAACATCCGCGCCGCTCAGCGTGCGGACGGGGCTTTGCCCGGCATAGTGCCGACCGGCGGCTGGGGCTTTGAGTGGGGCAACGGACCCGCTTGGGATGCGGCGCTGACATACATTCCCTATTTCTGCTATGTCTTGCGCGGCGACAGAAAGATAATCGAAGAAAACGCGACGGCGATATTCCGCTACTGCGAATATATCTCACGCCGACGCGACGAACGCGGGCTTGTCGCAATAGGACTCGGCGACTGGTGCCCGGTGACGAGCGTAAAATCACCGCTCGAGTTTACGGACAGCGTCACCTGCATGAGTATACTCAAAAAGGCCGTCTATATTTTTTCGGAGCTCGGACTTTCGCTCGAGCGCGACTTCTGCGAAAAGCTCTATGATGAGCTGAGAACCGCCGTCAGGCGGCACTTAACAGACTTCGGCACCATGACCGCCGCGGGCTCCTGCCAGACCTCGCAGGCAATGGCGATATATTACGACGTGTTCACCCCCGGCGAAAAAACGGCGGCGTTCAAAAAGCTTCTTGAGATAATCAAACGGCGAGACGACCACGTTGACGCCGGCATACTCGGTATGCGCGTGCTGTTCAGGGTGCTCTCGGATTTCGGCGAACCCGATCTCGCGTTTAAGCTGATAACCCGCCCGGACTATCCGTCCTACGGAAACTTTGTCGAGCGCGGACTTACGGCATTGCCGGAGGATTTCCTGCGCGAGGAGGACACCCCCAATTCGCAGAATCACCATATGTACGGCGACATTTCCGCATGGTTCATCGAATATATCGGCGGCATACGAGTGAATCCTTTCCTGACCGACCCGTCCGAGGTCGAGATATCGCCGGTGTTTATTGAAAAGCTCGACAGCGCCGAGGCTTCGTATGAGACGGTCGGCGGCATGGTGAGCGTAAAATGGTGCAGAACGAACGAGGGTATCACCCTTAATATATCTGCGGACAGAGGCGTTCACGGGCGCATAAGGCTGCCCGACGGCTACGCGTTCGAGGACGGGCGCGGTAGCCTTGAAGAGCTTTACGGCGGAACGTTTAAAATAATCAGAGAGTGAAAACAGGAGGAACAAATGAAAGAGAAGATACTTTTTGTCAATGCCTGCGTGCGCGGGGAGAAAGAGTCGCGCACCCTTGCGCTCGCAAAGGCGGCGCTCAACCGTCTTGACGGCGATATAGAGGAAATCTGCCTTACCGAGGCAAATCAGAAGCCGCTCGACGCGGCGGGGCTTGCCAAGCGCATAGAAAGCGCGGAGAAAAACGACTTCTCCGACCCGGTCTATGACTGCGCCAAGCAGTTCGCCGCCTGCGACACGGTTGTTGTCGCCGCGCCGTTTTGGGATTACAGCTTCCCGTCGATTCTGAAGATATACATAGAATCCCTGTGCGTCGGCGGGCTCACGTTTTTGTACGGCAGCGACGGAGTTCCGATAAGCTATTGCAGGGCAAAAAAGCTGATATATATAACCACCGCCGGCGGCTATATCGGAGACAGCGACTTCGGATTCGAATATGTAAAGACCGTAACGAAGTCGTTTTTCGGCATTGAAAAGTTCAGCTTTTTCAGCGCGGAGGGGCTCGATATTCTCGGCAACGACCCCGACGCCATACTCAAAGAGACACGCGAAAAAATAGAGCGCGAGCTCTGATAAATTAAAAATGTCCCCCGGAGAGCAGTGCTGTGCGCTCCGGGGGATTTCCGTTTTTATTTATGACTGATAGGTTTCCATAAAGCTGTTTATGTCGCTCTCGCAGGAGCGCATGGCGAGTATCGTCTGCTCGAAGAGTCTGTCGAGCTCCCAGCCGAGCCTCTCCGCGCCCGTGCGGATAATGTCGCGCGAGCAGCCCGCGGCGAACTTTTTGTCCTTGAACTTCTTTTTGAGGCTCGAGACCTCCATATCCATGACGCTCTTTGACGGGCGCATCAGCGCCGCCGACCAGATAAGCCCCGTCAGCTCGTCCGCCGCAAAGAGCACCTTCTCCATCTCGTGAACCGGCTCGATGTCAACGCAGATACCGCAGCCGTGGGAGCAGACGGAATATATCATGTCATCGCCGACTCCGCCCGCCTTGAGCAGCTCGGGCGCCTTTTTGCAGTGCTCCTCGGGATAGAGCTCAAAGTCTATATCGTGCAGGAGTCCGACTATAGCCCAGTATTCCTCCTCGTCCGCATAGCCGAGCTCTTTCGCGTACCAACGCATAACGCCTTCGACGGTCAGCGCGTGGCGGATGTGAAAGGGGTCTTTGTTGTATTTTTTCAGAAGCTCAAACGCCTCGTCTCTCGTGATGTTGCTTTTTCTCATTTTAACCGTCTCCTTGCCTTGCTTATTTACGGAGTATTATACTGCCGATTTACTATGTTTTCAATCATAAATTCTTTTTTGTGGCAAGATTTACGAGAGCGCTCTGATTTATGAAAAACAGCAGGTCGACAAGCGCGTTTTCGTCTATGCTGTAGTCCGAGCGCATCCACTGGATTATAACGCCCGTGCTGCCGTTTAAGATGTAGGAGTAGATATACTGCTCCTGCTCCTTCGGAAAAGAGATATTGAGGTTCTCTACGAATTGAATTATCGACTGCTGCATGAATTTCGAGCGAAACTCCGGGTCGCCCGCGTCGATGAGCAGGGTACGAAACGGCTTGTCGTTTTCTTTGATATAAATCAAAAACGAGAGCAGATATCTGTGCGCGCCGATATCATTTTCCGCGCCTATCTTTTGGAGGTGCTCCCGCGTTGCGTCGAGCAGCTCCGCCTCCACCTCCTCGAGCAGCTCCTTCGGCTCGGAGTAGTGGGCATAAAACGTCGAGCGGTTGAGGTCGGCGCGCTCGCAAAGCTCCCTTACGGAAATTTTAGTCACCGAGCCCTTTTCGCTCAAAAGATCCATCAGAGCGTTTTTGAGCAAAATTTTTGAAAGTCTTGTGCGCTGATTATTTTTTGTGTTCATATTTTATACCGTCACTTTCGGTGAATTTTGTCGGTTTCATAGCCGTTATTAACAAAACTGATGATTGTTAATCCAACATCATGTAGCTATAATAATAGTGTAATATGAAATCTTCCAAATGTCAAGGCGACTTTCGTCTTCGGCACTTCTGTTACCCGCGGAAAACGGCGCGCCCCGAAAACCTTCAGACGGAAACTCGGGCGCGCCCGAACCGCAGAATAATCTGCACACAAACATTTTTATACAGCCCTTTTAACTTTTTTTGCCGCGCCGACCCTACGGGGTCGGTCTCCGGCGTGGCATATCTCCGCATTCGAGCGGGAGAAACCGCAAAAAAGCGCATAAGCCGCAGGACGGCTGAAAATATTTTCAAATTTATGAGACAAAAGGATAAAGGAGTTCTTAGAAATGTCAAAAGCAAAAATCTTCGAAAAGCGGGCGCTTGATTCGCGTCTGACCTCGCCCGAGGTAACGGCGAAGGAAAAGTGGCTGGGCTATCTGCTCGGCCCGTCCGGAGCGCTGCTGCTGAACGCCGTGCTCGCTACATATCTGAACGTCTACTACACGGACGTTTTGAACCTGACCACCGTTTGGGGCGGCGCGTTCCTCGCGGTGTTCCCGATAGTGTCGAAGATAATCGACGCCATAACGAATATAGTTATGGGCTATATCATCGACCGCACGCACACAAAGCAGGGTAAGGCGCGTCCGTGGCTGCTGCTCTCCGCGCCGCTCGTCGCCGTGACGGGCATACTGCTCTTCACCGTGCCCACGGGCAATCAGACGGTGCAGGTGATATGGATCATGCTCTCATATAACCTCTTCTATTCGTTTGCCTATACGATATATAACATGAGCCACAACCTCATGGTTCCGCTCTCGACGAGAAATACCGAGCAGCGCGGAGTTCTCTCGGTTTTCAATCAGGTTTCGACCATTATGATGAGCGGCATAATCGTCGCGCTCATCTTCCCCATGCTCATTATGCCCCAGCTCGGCGTTGACAGGTCGAAGTGGATAACAACGATGAGCATCCTCTCGTGCATAGCCCTGCCGCTGATGCTCATGGAGTATTACTTCACAAAGGAGCGCATAACCCTCGAGGGCGGCGAGCAGGAGAAGCCGAGCGTTGCGATGAAAACCCAGCTAAAGGCAATATTCAGCGACAAATATATGCTGATAACCTTTATATATTTTCTTATCTATACTGTCGGCTCTACTATCAAGAACATCTCGCTCGTCTATTTCTCGAACTATGTCCTCGGTACATATAACGACGGAAAGACGCAGACCATGCTCTCCGTTATCGGCGGCATACCGATGGGTATCGGCATCTTTGCGGTCTGGCCGCTCGCCAAAAAATTTGGCAAGCGCAATATTACGGCTATAGGCTTCGTGTTATACGCCGTAGGCTCGGCGATATGCTGGCTGGCGCCGACAAATATGGTGATAGTCCTCATCGGTCAGTTTATAAAGAATATCGGCGGTCTGCCGTGCTCCTATGTGTTCATGGCGCTGTTTGCGGACGTACTCGACCATATCGAGTGGAAGTACAACTTCAGGTGCGACGGAATAGCGATGTCGATATATAACACCATTGCCGTCGCGAGCGTCGGGATTTGCACGGGCGTATTCAATCTTATTCTCTCGAAATCCGGCTATGTCGCGCCCTATCTCGATGCGGCGGGCAAGCTCATCGCCGTGCAGTCGGACAGCGTAAAGAGCGCCATAACCTTTACATTTGTAGGACTTGAGACGATAACGGGCGTTGTGCTCGCAATACTTCTGCTGTTCCTGAATGTCGAAAAGAACATAGCCAGGGAGCAGGAGAAAATAAAGCAGAGAAACGAAGAGACGGTAAAAGAGGAGACAGCCGAATAATATGAAGAAGAAACTTCTGATAATTATTCCGATTGCAGCGGTTGTTGCTGCCGCATGGATAGCGTTTTGCGGCTATCAGTGGAGTTGGGGGCCTTTTATGAAGCTTCATGATTTTAAAACCTCGGCTCTCGAAGGAAACGGTGAAAAATATTCGCTCGATAACGCAGCTCCGAATGCCGACAGCCCGATAGAGGGCAAGACGGTGCTTTTCCTCGGCTCGTCCGTGACCTACGGCTCCGCCTCCGGCGGCGTGTCCTTTGCGGACTATATCGGAAAGCGGGACGGCTGCACGGTAATTAAGAGCGCCGTTTCGGGAACGACGCTTGTTGAATCGGGAATCAATTCCTATGTGTCGAGGCTTAAAAAGCTCGACGCCGAAAAGGTCGATCTCTTTGTCTGCCAGCTCTCTACAAATGACGCTTCGCAGAAGAAAGAGCTCGGGAAAATAATCGAATCGAAAAATCTCAATGACTTCAATACAAAGACAATAGCCGGAGCAATAGAATATATAATCTGTTACTCAAAAGAGAAATGGAACTGCCCGGTGATTTTTTACACGAACCCGCGTTATGACAGTGAACTGTACGGGGAAATGGTGGATATTCTTAAAGAAGCCGAGGCGAAGTGGGGTATATCCGTTATAGATATGTGGAACGACGCCGAGCTTAACGCAGCGTTAAATAAGAATACAGCTTTGTATATGGCGGATAAGATACATCCCACAAAGGCGGGATATCTCGAAATATGGACTCCGTTTATGGAGAAAACCGTTTTCGGGGTTATGAAAGAGGAGACGAAGTGATACAGTGAAAGCAGTTAATTTAAAAACCGAATATCTCAAAAACCCTCTGGGCATTGACTTCGAAAACCCGCGCTTCATGTGGAACTGCGAGGGCGGAAAAGCTCAGAGCGCATACAGAATAGTCGCCTGCGACACGCGCGGCAACACACTTTGGGACAGCGGCAAGGTCGAATCGCCGCAGATGGCCTTTATTCCGTATCCGTTGGATACGCCGTCGCGCCTGAGAGTGGAATGGAAGGTAACGCTCTGGGACGAAAACGGCGCAGAGGGCGATTGGAGCGAGCCCGCGTTCTTCGAGATAGGTTTAAGAAACGCCTCGGATTGGCGTGCAAAGTGGATAAGCGGGAATTACAGCGTCAACAAAAAGCAGCGCTACCCGGTCGACTGCTTCAAAAAGGAGTTCGAGTGCAAAAAGCCCGTGCTCTCGGCGCGCCTCTATATGACCGCCTGCGGAATATATTCGGCCGGGCTAAACGGTACGGACTTCACCATGCCCTTAGCCCCCGGAATCACGGAATACAGAAAGCGCATACAGTATCAGACCTACGATGTGACCGCACTTTTGCATGAGGGAAGCAACGTGCTCTGCGCCGAGCTTGCCGACGGCTGGTACAGGGGCAGCGTAGGCGCATGGGGACTCAAAAACCAGTACGGCACCGAGACTAAACTGCTCGCTCAGCTTGAGATAAAATATACCGACGGCACGGCGCAGACCGTCATATCCGACGGCTCGTGGCTTTGGAGCAACGACGGTGCCATACGCTTTGCGGACAACAAGGACGGCGAGCGGGTCAACGCAAATAATATCCCGTCATATAAAAATCATGCGAAAGAAACCGTCTGCAAGGTTTTGCCGAGCGCGTCAAACAATTTCCCGATAGCCGAAAAGGAACGCTTCAAGCCCACTCTGTCCGTCACCCCGAGCGGGAAAAAACTGCTCGACTTCGGGCAGAATATAGCGGGCTATGCCGAGTTTGAGGTAACCGCCCGCAAGGGACAGAAAATTATTCTCGAGTTCGGCGAGCTGCTGCGTGACGGCGAGCTGACGCTCGAAAACATACAGTGCAAGAACAAGCATAAGACAACGCCTCTGCAGAGAGTCGAATACATCTGCAAAGAGGGAGTTAACCGCTACAAGACCAAGTTTGCGATATTCGGCTTTCAGTATATAAGCGTCGAGACGGATGTGACCGTCCGCCCGGAGGACTTCACCGCCATAGCCGTCTATTCGGACATGGAAGAGACGGGATTCTTCAACAGCTCAAACGAGCTGCTGAACAAATTCGTCGAGGTGACAAAGTGGTCGGCAAAGGGCAACTCGACCGACCTGCCCACCGACTGCCCGACCCGAGAGCGCCACGGCTGGTCGGGCGACGCACAGATATTCTGCAAAACCGCGAGCTATCTTTTTGACTACGCCCCGTTTGCGGAAAAGTACGTGCGCGATATGTGCGACGAGCAGCTCAAAAACGGAAACTTCCGCCAGATATCCCCGCGCGGCGGCGTGGACTTCTATATGACCTTCATGGACGGCTCGGCCGGCTGGTCGGATGCGGGCGTGTTCATACCGTACAGGCTCTATAAGCAGTACGGCGACAGAAAAATTCTCGAGCGCTTCTATCCGAATATGCGCGCCTTCGCGGAATATAAAATAAAGACTCTCGGAAAGTGGTATCCTACCGCCCTGCCGACGGGCGTCGGGCTGAAAAATTTCCGCAACATTTCAAACTACCGCCAGTCCTACGGCGAATGGGCGGAGCCCGCGGATGTCAAGACTCTTGAATTTAAAGATTTTGTCAATCCGAACCCGGAGGAGACGACGGCTTACATAGTGTTCATGCTTGAGGCGATGGCGGATATCGCCAGCATTTTGGGCAAAGACGACGACAGAAAGCTCTGCGAAAAGAATGCGGCGAGGGCGAGAAAGGGCTACAGCGCGCTCGTCTCAACGAAGAAGTTTTCAATAGACACCGACCGCCAGGCGAAGCTTGTTCGCCCGCTTTATATCGGTCTGCTCGACGAAAAGCAGACGGAATATGCGAAAAAGCGGCTCATAAAAGCCCTCGACAACTACTCGTGGAGGCTCGGCACGGGATTTCTCTCGACGCCGCTGATACTGAGCGTTTTGGCGGATATCGATATTGAATACGCCTACCGCTTACTCGAAAACGAGCAGATGCCCGGCTGGCTGTTTATGTCCAAAAACGGTGCAAACACCGTCTGGGAGTCGTGGGAGGGCACTGCGGCACAGGGCGGTATAGCATCGCTCAACCACTATTCAAAGGGTGCGGTTTGCGAGTGGCTGTTCGGCACGATGTGCGGAATAAATGTCGCCGGAGAAAACCGATTCACTATAGCCCCGCGCCCGGGCGGGCATTTCGAGTTCGCCGAGGCGAGCTACGACAGCGTATACGGAAAAATCTCTGTGCGCTGGGATAAGACGGACGGTGGATATAAATATAAAATATCCGTCCCGTCGAACTGCAAAGCCGATATTATTCTGTCCGACGGAAGAAAACAGACCGTCGGAGCAGGTGAACATGAACTTTAAGGAGGAAAACTTATGAAAAAATCAATAGTCGCCGTTATAGCACTCTTTGCTCTGCTCATGTCAATGCTCTGCGCGTGCAAGAAGGACGACGGCAAAACAGGTGCGGACACCACGGGCGACGCTCAGACGAGCGCGGCGGGCGATGTTGTCGATGACACGACCGCCCTTCCCGAGGACAGCACCGCGCAGGAGGGCGAGACAAACGAAACTCAATCGGCCGACCCCGCAAAGCCCGGCGAGACCACTTCGAATCAGGTAACCGCCGCGCCCTCGAAGAATGCAAAAGACTGGACCAAGGCCGAGATAATCGCCTATTTCAACGCCGGCGCGAACAGAGTAAAATATCAGGCGAAGTCCGTCACCCGCAACTACACCGAGACGAAGAACGACGCCGACAAGACCGAATTGCCCAAGGCGATAGATGCAATAGGCAAGAGCGCGATGAAGACCTTCATGAAGCGCGACGACAAGGCGATAGTTCTGACCTCAAAAGAGGATATCAGAAACGTATTCCCCGTCGGCGGCAAGGATTGGGTCAGCAAGCTCACTCCCGCAGATGTCAAGGGCGCAAAGGTCGAGGACAAGGGCGGCGAATATCAGATAACCCTGACCTTCGGCACTGAGGTCAATCCCTCCGGCGAAAAAGGCTATGCCGCAGCGTTCGGCGTGCTCACCGCCGACGTGGTAAATTTCGACTATCCCGGCCTCTCGCTCACCGACCAGAAATTCACCTATTATAACGGAACGATAGTAGCAAGATTCAGCAAGGCTACCGGCAACTTAGTCTATGCCCACTATGATTATCCCGTCATCATCGAACTCACAGCGCACCTGCTCGGCTCGAACACGAGAGTCAAGGTTGGTATGACAACAATAAACGACTTCACCGTTAAGTATTAAAACTCCTGTATCCGAAAGCAAAGCGCCCCGCACATTGACCCGTGCGGGGCGCTTTGCCAAGTTGATTTTTTTGCAAATCGGGCTTTGCGAAGGAGCTTCAAGCGGTACATCGTGGGGGCGAACTTTGTTCGGCAGCGAAAAATACAGCAGCTAATGTATATTGCAACCGTGTAGGGGCGGATATCATCCGCCTGCGGTTTTTGCAGCAGCTACAGCAGGAGAGCTTTGTTCGTCCTGCACGGGGATTGCGGAAAGCCTTTTTGCAGGGGTCGGCGACTCGACGACCCTTTGACGCGACAGCGTCACCGAAAATCTATCCTTTCGCCTTATGCGTTTTCAATGCCGTTCTGCCCGCATAGTCGTGATATATTTACATCCCGAAAAAATCATGCTATAATTCAATCGTAAAACTACGGGGAGAGATGAAAAATGGTAAGATTGGCATCGGTCGGCGATGCGGGAGAGCTTGAGCGCCTCAATGCAGAGTTCAACGGCAAGGGCAAGACTACGGAAGAAAGCATTCGCGCCTCGCTTCTTACAAACAGGCGCGAGGTTGTCATCGTTGCGGACGGCAACGGAGGACGGCTCGCCGGCTTTGTCTGCGTTCAGCTGAAAAAATCGTTCTGCTACGACGAATATATGCCCGAGATAACGGAGGTCTATGTCCGTCCCGAGTATCGCGGGCGGGGAGTCGCGCGGGAAATGTTGACCTTCGCGCAGGAATACTGCAAAAAAATATACCCGCTCCACAGCTTCGAGCTGTTGACGGGCAGCGATAACACTGCCGCGCAAAAGCTCTACTCCGCCCTCGGCTTCGAGTGCGACGGCGAAATGCATATGTCAAAGCAGGTAAAATAATTTGAGAGAATCGCAGGAACAGAGCTATGAGAATAATAAATACTTTTGATAAAATACCCGGCTGCTTTAAGAACAGCGCCTTTGATTTGGATGCATGGAGAGTATACGCCCGTGCGATTTCGCCGGAGCTTGGCGAAAAATGCGAACGGGATTCGAGGGAATATGATTTCAATAATGACGTACTGCCCGTAGTCAATAACGTGCTGCTCAACAGGGACGCGGCGATTGCGGCAAACGACTCCTTTGTCGCCGTGACCGACAAGCTTGCGAGCAATATAGAGCGGCTTTTTGAAAACGGCGTCGAGACGGATATTATTCTCTATTTGGGGCTGTGCAACGGCGCGGGCTGGGCGACATCGCTTGACGGCAGAGACGCGGTTTTGCTCGGAATAGAAAAAATTATCGAGTTGAATTGGCAGGATGAATCCGCCATGCAGGCTCTGATTTTTCATGAAATAGGCCACATATGGCATAAAACCTACGGGAATCTCTATCCCGAGGCTCGGTCAGAGGGCGAAAATTCACTGGCTCAGCTCTATCAAGAGGGACTTGCCATGGTCTGCGAACATATTCTATGCCAAGATGACAGATACTATCATCAAAATCAAAACGGCTGGCTCGATTGGTGCAAGGAAAACGAAGCCGAAATAAAGCGTGAATATCTCCGACGCATCGACAAAAATATCAGCACGCAGGATTTCTTCGGGGATTGGTGCAGCTACAAAAATCACAGCGACGTGGGCTATTATCTGGGCTGCGAGTTCGTCAAATATTTGCAGCGGCAATACTCGCTTGTCGATATAGCAAGCCTCAATGTCAATCAGTTATATAATCATTTTAAGGAGTTTGCGTCGACCGAATAAACGGACGGCAAGCAGCAAAAAAGCTTTTACATAGAAAGAGCGTACTGTTCGCGGCGTTTTTGATTATTCGAGATATCCAAATTATCCTGATTATACCGGCAGTGTTATCGGTTTGTTATCGAGACTGATAACACTCGACCTACAGCTATGATAACAGCAAGCTATGCCGCTTCGAAATATTGTGTTTTTACTTAGAAAAGCGAGAACTTATATGTTACTAAGAAACATATAAGGCAAGTTGTTCTATGATTTCTTCATGCTTATGCTAAGAAAATTTCTCTCATATAATATATTTTTCTCCGCCTTGACGGTATGTCAAAACGGAATTTTTGTCGAATATGTAAAAGGCTTCCGCCCCTAACAGGGCAGAAGCCTTAAAAATTATG
>OJNS01000318.1_pt1 | contig 33304 bp, 23 predicted proteins | sample 1597911 | NCBI WGS metagenome assembly OJNS01 (sample SAMN01915214, study PRJEB22387) | human gut metagenome | isolation source: stool | host: Homo sapiens | place: USA
GATGAACAAAAACCACAAGGCCGACGGAACGCCTTATAATCTCTATACCGACGGACTTAAAATCTACACCACCATCGACTCACGCATGCAACAATATGCGGAGGAAAGCGTGGAGGAACATGTGGCCGGTTACCTACAACCCATCTTCGACAAAGAAAAGCGTCACCAGACGACACGCCCGTTCTCCAACCAACTTTCTACGAAAGAGGTGGAAAAAATCATGCGCCGTTCGATGGAACAGAGCGAACGTTACATCAAGATGAAAAAGGGCGGCGCAACGGAAGAGGACATCCAAAAGGCATTCAATACGCCACAAGAAATGACCGTATTTTCTTACCACGGAGAAGTGGATACCATTATGACGCCGATGGACTCTATCCGCTATTACAAAAGTTTCCTGCGTGCAGGATTCATGTGTATGGATACTCGCACGGGATACGTGAAAGCCTACGTGGGCGGACCGGATTACCGCTATTTCCAATACGACATGGCCGGAGTGGGCCGCCGTCAGGTCGGGTCTACTATCAAGCCCTTCCTCTATACGCTGGCCATGGAGAACGGCATGTCGCCCTGCGACCTTGCGCCGAACGTACAACAGACGTATATCGTGGCCGGCAAGCCTTGGACACCCCGCAACGGCAGCCGCTCCCGATACGGAGAAATGGTTACGCTGAAATGGGGACTGGCCCAGTCCAACAACTGGATTTCGGCCTACCTGATGAGTCGTCTCAGCCCGTCGGCTTTGGTGCGGCTGATTCACGAGTTCGGCGTGCTCAACCGCGACATCCATCCTTCCATGTCGCTGTGCCTCGGTCCCTGTGAAATCTCCGTGGCCGAGATGGTCAGTTCATACACGGCCTTTGCCAACCGCGGCATTCGTACGGCTCCCCTTTTCGTGTCGCGGATAGAAGACAACGAAGGGAATGTAGTAGGGGAGTTCCAGCCCCGCATGACGGAAGTCATCAGCGAGGAAAGCGCTTATAAGATGATTATCATGCTGCAAGGCGTCATGAACGGAGGTACGGGCGGCCGCATGCGCTTCCGTTACAACGTGAATGCCGACATGGGAGGAAAAACGGGAACCACCAACCGGAACTCCGACGGTTGGTTCGTATGCTTCACGCCTTCGCTTTCCGCCGGTTGCTGGGTGGGCGGCGAAGACCGCGACATCCATTTCAACAGCATGACCTACGGACAGGGAGCCTCTTCGGCTTTACCCGTCTGCGCCTATTTCTTCCAAAAGGTATATAAGGACAAGGACTTGGGATATTCCCCCGACGAGAAGTTCAAAATACCCGAAGGATTCGACCCTTGTCAAGACACGATCCTGACGGAAGAGGCTCCGGTAGAGGAATACGGCGGCATCGACGAAGTTTTCGAATAAGCCATGTCTTGTGAACAAAATGTCGCCAAAACCCTTATAAAAGATACAGAAGGTCATTTTTGAGAATAGAAATCATGAGAACAACCCCGAAAGGGAAGCACGAAAAAAGGCTTCCTTTTTGGGGTTGTCCGGTAAAAAAGCACGAGTTGGAGAGGCAACAAGCGGAGTTTTTTCGGATTCTTTGTGGAAAGCATGAAATCGTTCGGCTGAGAACGGAAAATCATTCGACTGAAAGCGATTTTTCATTCGGCGCAGACATGAAAACGCACATCCGAAAATCAAAGCCGAGGGTCGCTTCACGGCCTTTTTTACCGGCTTTTTCTGCGCATGGCAAAATTATTTGCCCTTGTCCGGCCGACAAGGACACCGCAACATCCTGTACCTGAAAAGTCCCATCCGGCTTACGCCAAACGGCGCACCATGCGGCAGGACACACTGCCGGACCCACCCAAATGACAGGCACGACCACATTTTTTCTTTCTTTTTGAATCAGGCAAAACTCGCGAGAATCGCTTAAAATCTTCGGAGGCTTGCCCTGCCCCCATACACGCGATTCTCACGGGTTCGGATTTGACATTCTGACAATATGACAAAACGAATGATGGGATAAGACAAAAGAACAAAAGGACAAAAGGCTGCGCATGTAAGAAAATTATGTTCTTTTGTTCTTATGTCAACTCCGACCCGGACAGTCCCCGTCACTCCATAAACGCTTCCGGATAGCATACCACGCCCCGTATGTCCCGCAAGCCTCCGGCCACCAACTCGACAGCCATGCAACATTCCGAGGGGGCTTCAAAAGGAAATGTTATCCCAAAGTCCGAAGCTTTCCTATATCCGAAGCGGGGGTAAAACCCTTCGTGCCCCAACACGACGGCCGACTTGTAGCCCAACCGGGCGGCCCGTGCATGCAGTTCCCGAATCAAGGCGCTGCCTATGCCCATGGATTGCTTGTCTGGCCGTACGGCCACAGGAGCCAACGCCAAGGATTCCGCATCCAGACTTCCCGAACGAATCGACACACGGGTCATCAGGCCGTAGCCGACCACGCCGCCGTCCCCGTCGGCCACCAAAGAAAGTTCCGGAACAAATGCGGGGGAATGCCGAAGCCGTTCCACCAGAAACTGTTCGCGATGGTCGCTCTCTTTCATGTCCCGGAAGGCTTCTTCCACCAACTTGAAAACTTGCGGATAGTCTTTCTCCGTCTCTTGCCTGATTTCGTAGTCCGCTTTCATTGGTCTAAAATTTCAAAACGAACCGACATGGAATAATGGTTCTTAATCGTACGAAAACCATCGAAAGAAGCCGCGTCGGAAGAGCTTACGTTGCTTTGTGCCGTGAACACGGGAGAAAAGCCGTTGTTTCCGTTCTTGATGATGCGCTCCACGCCTCCAAGTTTCTGGCCCAATGCCTCCACTAAATAAGCGGCTTTCTCCCGGGCGGCCATCAAGGCGGCTATTTTTCCTTTTTGATGGTAAAGCTGCATGTCTTTGTTTTTCAACTCACCGATGCGCATCGTATGGATGCCTTTAGTGTCCACATGCCGGACAATACGGTCGATTTGCTTGAAGTCGGTCAGCGTGAGGTCAAACCGCTTGGAGACGAGGAACTCCCGTCCGCTCTCGCGCCAATAGTCGCCGATTTCCTGTGTGCGCACGGCATCGTTCGGGACACCGGCTTCCCGAAGTGTCTCCCGCAGCCCTTCCTCTATCCGGGCCAAGGGTACCTTCGTACGGTAATCTTCCTCTTTGGATTTGCCGTCGAATTCTTCGGCAAAATATTCCTTGATTTCGATGATGTAATGTATCTCGTCCGGTACGATTTCCACCTCGGAAGTACCGGTCACTTCAATGTAACGCCCTTCGTCCGTGGCGGCCTGCGCCGTGCCCCATGCCCATCCGGCAAGGAACAGCATGAATAAAAGTCTTGTTCTCATACGCTTTTTTGTTTTTATGATTTGAAATATGTGTCGGCATTCCGTCCTTCAGGAAGAGGCCAGTTCCGCCACCCCCTCGCAGACATCGCCTCGCTGCCAGTCCTGCGGTTTGAGGACTTCTCCGTCGTAACACAGCAGGTCGATGTCTATTTTCACGATGCCTCGCGCCTTATCGTCCGGTGTGCGCCCGTGGTCACGTTCTATCTTTTTCAGGCATTCGCGGACTTGCGATGCCGTGAGCGGAGTAGTAAAGCAAGCCACCTGATTGTAAAACATGCGGGGCGAATCGAAGCCCACAGGGGCAGTCTGCACCAAGCGGCTGAACATGATGCCGGGAAACGACATGCGCAGGTCGGACTGCGCTGCCAAAAGCCGTGCCGCCGTGCGTTCATTGCTGCCCAATCCTATGAAACACTTCTTCATCCGTTCTTTTTATTCACAAAAATAAGGAGTTTTACCCTCCCTTACAAAATCTTTTTGTATTTTTGTATGGCATACTTTATTAATAGCTAAAAAATGAATTACATAGGGATTATTCCGGCACGATATGCTTCCACAAGATTTCCGGGCAAGCCTTTGGCCATGTTGGGCGGCAAGCCTGTCATCCAACGGGTGTACGAGCAAGTGTCCGGCGTGATGGACGACGTGCTCGTGGCCACCGATGACGAACGGATTCTCAAGACGGTAGAAGGATTCGGCGGCAAGGCCGTCATGACCCGTGCGGACCACAAGAGCGGCACGGACCGCTGCTATGAGGCTTACGTATTGCAGGGCAAACCATACGACGTAGTCGTCAACATTCAGGGCGACGAACCTTTCATCCAACCGCAGCAGTTGGAGACCGTAAAGGCTTGTTTTGAAGATCCGCAAACAGAAATCGCCACTTTGGTGAAACCTTTCACGCCGGCCGACGGTTGGCCTGCCTTGGAAAACGTCAACTCGCCCAAAGTGGTGGTCAACCGCCGGATGCAGGCTCTTTATTTCAGCCGTTCCATCATTCCATACCAACGCAACAAGGATAAAACGGAGTGGTTGAAGGAGCATGTGTACTACAAGCATATCGGCTTGTATGCCTACAAGGCCGACGTGTTGAAAGAACTCACCTCCCTGCCGCAATCGCCGTTGGAACTGGCCGAATCGTTGGAACAATTACGGTGGTTGGAAAACGGCTATACCATCAAGGTGGGCATCAGCGAAATAGAAACCATCGGCATCGACACACCGGCCGACCTCGAAGCGGCCGAAGCTTTCCTGAAGAACAGGACCAAACGATAACACATTCTAAATACAGACAATACGGCAATGGGATTGAAACACAAACTCTTCGGCATAGTTTTGTTATGGCCTGTCCTGCAAGGCTACGCCCAAGAAATCAAAATAGGGAATTATACTTTTAAAGACGGTGCGGAATACCAGGGTGAGCTGTTCAAAGGCAAACCTTACGGCAAGGGCATCACCCACTTCAAAAACGGAGACTCTTATGAAGGCGAATACGTGAAAGGCAAACGCCAAGGATACGGCGTGTATAAATTCCCTGACGGAGAAAAATACGAAGGCGAATGGTTTCAAGACCAGCAACACGGGCATGGCATATATTATTTCATGAACAACAACAAATACGAAGGCCTGTGGTTTCGCGACTTCCAACAAGGACAGGGCACCATGTACTATTACAACGGAGACGTGTATAAAGGTAACTGGGAAGCCGACAAGCGGGAAGGTTACGGGGAATATAAATACGCCAACGGGGCATTCTACCGGGGAGAATGGAGCAACGACCAAAAAAACGGCAAAGGCATCTTTGACTGGAACGACGGTTCATGGTACGACGGCATGTGGAAAGACAACCAACGCAACGGTAAAGGTACGTTCAACTATGCCGACGGGGACAAATATACCGGAGAATGGGTGGACGACGTGCAGCACGGAAAAGGGGTGTACAAATTCCACAACGGCGACCAATATGAAGGCGGTTACGTGCAAGGCGAACGCACGGGAGAAGGTATTTTCACTTTTGCCAACGGCAACAAGTACGTCGGCCAGTTCAAGAACGGATTCCAAGACGGTAAAGGTACGTTCACGTGGCACAACGGCGCGTCGTACACCGGCATGTGGAAAGCCAACAAACGCGACGGACAGGGAAAATATGTATGGAGCAACGGCGATACCTATGAAGGAAGCTGGAAAGACGGACAAATGGACGGGGAAGGCATCTTGCGTATGACGGACGGCTCGAAATTCAAAGGAATGTTCAAAAACGGAGAGAAGAACGGCCCCGGCATCATGGAGGACGAAAACGGAATGCGCTTCGAAGGAAACTTCAAGGACAATGAGAAGGACGGGCCTTTCGTGATGAAAGACAAAAACGGAAATATCGTCCAAAAAGGGGAATACAGCCACGGAGTGATAGTAAAATAGGAGGAACATAAATGGACTTGGATTTTCTGACTGAGGAAGTCAAGAAACTGGCCAGACAGACCGGTGAGTTTTTAAAAAAGGAACGGCTTTCTTTCGACCGTAGCCGTGTGGAGCAGAAAGCGGCGCATGACTATGTGTCGTACGTGGACAAAGCATCTGAAAAACGTATCGTGGAGAGATTGCATGAATTGCTCCCCGAAGCCGGTTTTATTGCCGAAGAAGGGTCCGGTTCGCTGGAAGAACAAGAATACTGTTGGGTGGTAGACCCCTTGGACGGGACGAGCAATTATATTCACGACTGCACGCCGTATTGCGTAAGCATTGCCCTGCGCAACCGCGAGGAAATATTGTTGGGCGTAGTGTACGAATGCGGCCGTGAGGAACTTTTTTGGGCCAACAAAAACAGTAGGGCTTACTTGAACGGCAAGGAGATATGCGTCAGCGACCAGAGCGTGCTCGACCAATCTTTTATCATGCCGGAACTTCCCTACAAGGCGGAACGCTATAGTCCTTTTATCTTGCCGCTGATGCGTGATTTGTATGGACACGTAAGCGGCATACGCATGCTGGGTTCCGCTGCGGCAGAATTATGCTATGTGGCGGCGGGACGTTTTGAAATCTTTATCGAAGCCTTCTTAGGTCCATGGGATATTGCGGCAGGATACATCATCCTGAAACAGGCCGGCGGACGAATGACCGACTTTAGCGGAAACTCAAACGGTCCTGATGCCAAAGAAGTATTGGCTTCGAACGGAAAAGTGCATGAAGAGCTCTTGAAAGTGCTCCAAAGGCATAAAAAGTTACTGAAACATGAGTGAGATATCCGGACAAACGTCTATATTTGCACCGATAGAACGATAAAACTCTGATATTATGATTATCGACGACATAACACATCTGAAAGATTATATCCGTCTTCTCCCGATGTTGAAGACGGTTGTCGGCTTTCTGGACAGCCATGACTTGCGGGCTTTGCCGGAAGGACGCTTTGAATGGGATGCCGACGGATGTTTCGTAAATTTGCAGACCATCCCGCCCAAGGCTCCGACTCAAGCCGTTCTCGAATCACACAGGAAAATGATAGACATACAAATACCTCTTACGGGCGATGAAACCATGGGATATTCCCCCTTAAAAGAATTGAAGCCTACGCCATACGATGAAACCAAAGACATTTCATTCTATAAAGAGTGCTCCGGAAGTTTCGTCACCGTAAAGAAAGGCATGTTTGCCATCTTTTTCCCACAAGACGCACATGCGCCGGGCGTAACACCGACAGCTTTGAAGAAAGCCGTCTTTAAAATTCCGGTATCGGATGATTGGAATCAACAATAAAAATAACACCTTAATTCTATTCTTATTATGGCAAAATTAACGGTAAAGTCAACTCCAAAGACTTTGGATATTATTAAAAACGACCCTTGGCTGAAAGATTATGAAGCCGCTATCGTGGGTCGCCACCGGCATGCGGAAGACAAAATCGCCGAACTCACACAAAATGGAAAATGCTCTTTGTCGGATTTCGCTTCGGGATACTTATATTTCGGCCTGCACCGCACGGCTACGGGGTGGGTATTCCGCGAATGGGCGCCCCATGCCACCGAAATCTATTTGATAGGCGATTTCAATGATTGGAAGGAATCGCCGAAATACAAGTTGAAAAGGATAAAGGACACCGGGAACTGGGAAATCAAATTGCGCGGCAACGCCCTCAAACACGGTGACCTCTACAAGTTGAAAATACATTGGGACGGCGGATGCGGCGAACGTATTCCGGCATGGTGCCGCCGCGTGGTACAGGACGAACAGACCAAAATCTTCAGTGCGCAAGTCTGGGCGCCCGAACAGCCTTACGTGTGGAAAAAGAAGACTTTCCGTCCCAATACGGCTCCCTTGCTGATTTATGAATGCCACATCGGTATGGCGCAGGATGCGGAAAAAGTCGGGTCTTACAATGAATTCCGTGAAAACGTGCTGCCCCGCATCGCTGCCGATGGGTACAACTGCATACAAATCATGGCCATACAGGAACATCCTTACTACGGAAGTTTCGGCTATCATGTATCGAGTTTCTTTGCAGCTTCCAGCCGTTTCGGTACGCCAGAGGAACTGAAACGACTCATCGACGAGGCACATAAAATGGGCATCGCCGTGATTATGGACATCGTGCACTCCCATGCCGTGAAGAACGAAGTGGAAGGCTTGGGCAACTTTGCCGGTGCCCCCTGCCAGTATTTCTATTCGGGCGGACGGCGCGAACACCCGGCGTGGGACAGTTTGTGCTTCGATTACGGCAAGAACGAAGTCATACACTTCCTGTTGTCCAACTGCAAATTCTGGTTGGACGAGTACCATTTCGACGGTTTCCGTTTCGACGGTGTCACGTCTATGCTCTATTACAGCCACGGGTTGGGCGAGGCATTCTGCAACTATGGGGATTATTTCAACGGGCATCAAGACGACAATGCCATCTGTTACCTGACGTTGGCCAACGCATTGATTCACGAAGTCAACCCCAAAGCCATTACCATAGCCGAGGAAGTGAGCGGCATGCCGGGATTGGCTGCCCCGTTCAAAGGTGGCGGATACGGATTCGACTACCGCATGGCCATGAACATTCCCGACTATTGGATAAAGACCATTAAAGAAAAGAAGGACGAGGACTGGAAACCCAGCAGCATGTTCTGGGAAGTGACGAACCGACGGGCGGACGAGAAGACCATATCTTATTGTGAAAGCCACGACCAGGCTTTGGTGGGCGACAAGACTATCATTTTCCGCCTGATAGATGCCGACATGTATTGGCACTTCAAAAAAGGAGATGAGAACTACGCCGTAGAACGCGGTATAGCCTTGCATAAAATGATTCGTCTGCTTACGGCTTCCACCATTAACGGCGGTTATCTGAATTTCATGGGTAATGAGTTCGGTCATCCGGAATGGATTGATTTTCCGCGTGAGGGCAACGGGTGGAGTCACAAGTATGCCCGGAGACAGTGGAATCTTGTAGATAATAAAGAATTGTGCTATCATTACTTAGGTGACTTCGACAAGGCGATGTTGGATATTATCGGCAAGGAGAAAAATATCCAAAAATCTCCCGTGACGGAAATCTGGCATAACGATGGCGACCAGGTATTGGCCTATAGCCGTAATAACCTCATATTTGTCTTTAACTTCAGCTATGCCCGTTCGTATACGGATTACGGCTTCATGGTGCCTCAAGGAGCTTACGACGTGATTCTGAACACTGACGCGCCGGCATTCGGCGGACACGGATTGAATGATGACAGCCTCCGCCACTTGACCAACTTCGACCCGCTTCTGGCTCGTGATGGAAAGGGATGGCTCAAACTCTATCTTCCGGCACGTTCCGCCATGGTACTCCGTAGGGCGCAAGAAGATAAAAAGACGGAAAATAAATAAGAGTAAAAACAAATAAACTGAAACTGGATTCCGGATGTACAAACCGACATATAAGAAAAGAACCGCACGCATGATTTCATGGGTATGCGGTTCTCTTTTCACCTTGTTCTCCCTGCTTTACCTGTTTGTGATGCAGGCTGACTTATTGGCTACCGCACAACATTTGTTGTCGAAAGGGCAGACCGTCTATTCTCCGCTGTGGGGAACGGTCATCATTACCCTTCTGCTACTGTTATTGCAGGGAGTTTTTCGGCGGATAATGGTATATCCGTTGCGTTTCCATGCACTCTATTATTTCCCGTCGTGCGTCGTGTTGGGATTGCTTACGTCCATTGTTCCTCAAACAGGGTGGAACGTACAATTGTCCACCAATTGGATATGGCTCACGGTCTGTATTTTTTTGTATATCCTTGTGACATGGATGGCTCTGCATTTCCCGGACCGTAAAAACGGAAAACAGAATGCTTTTTCCTTCCTATGGGTGAATTTCCTATGGCTTGCATTGCAGTTCTGCATGGTTAACAGCATAGCCAATACGAAAGATGTATACCACTACCGGCTCAAAGCCGAGAGATACCTCGTCGAAGGGCAGGACTCGTTGGCGTTGCAAGTAGGAGCCAAATCATTGCAGACAGACCGGAGCCTGACTGCCATGAGAGTGTTTGCACTAAGCCGTGAGAATCTTTTAGGCGAGAAGCTTTTCGATTTTCCTCAATATAACGGTAGCCAAGGTCTGTTGCCCAGTTTGTCTGATACAACCTACGCTCATGATTGGACGAAGGCCTTATACAAACATTTAGGGGGAAAGCCGGGGAAAAATTTGAAAGACAACACCCGGTTTCTCGAACTTCTGTCACAACGGCCTTCGGCCACTGCTGCTGCAAAAGACTACTTGCTTTGCGCCTATCTGTTGGATAAGAACCTTGATGCTTTTGTCGCCGCACTGCCACGTTGCCATGAAGTGAACGACAACCTCCCGTTACATTACAAGGAAGCTCTCATTCTATATAACCGTTTGCATACCACTCCGGCCATTACGTACAAAAACAACGTAATAGAAACAAACCTGAACGACTTCCTCCACTACGGTATGCAATATACTCATGCGACGGAACGTTCGAACCAATGCCGGCGCATGTACGGAAATACGTATTGGTGGTATTATTACTATCAAAAACCTTCTGAATAATCGTAGCTTTATCCCCTATATTCCCGCCATAAATGCCGCAAAGCAATCAGGGGATGATACCATAACATACGCGGACCTGCATATCGCATCACTTTCCGGATGCGTCGCTTCATGTCCGGACGGTAGCAATGTATGGTGCAAAGACGGCACGTACGCTTATCTTTCTGGAAGGGACACCGTGATAGACGTGCACGGGAATAATCCAACATTTCACGGCACTCCGGACATAAAGTCCTGTGGCCTTCCTTGTAGCGGCAGTAGAGACGAATCATCAATTCTACCGTACGCTGTTCTTCCTCTATCCGGTTGTTTTTACCCTTGCCCAAATCCGTTCTATTCCTTTCTACCTATTCTTTAATACGAATCAAGGCATTGGCCAAAATAGCTGTGACACCACCGGTCGTGATACCGGACGAGAATATGTTTCTCACCGTTTCCGGCAGTTGCGAAAGAATCTCGGGCACCAATTCCACACTTAATCCCAAAGAAAAACTCAACGCCATCACCAATGTGGCTTTGCGGTCGATGGTCTGAGCTGCGATAATGCGGATTCCGGCGGAAGCCACTGTGCCGAACATCAATAGCGTGGCACCGCCCAATACTGGTTCGGGCATCAAAGAGAACACCAGACCCACGGCTGGGAAAAGTCCCAGCAAAATAAGGAATCCTGCGATATAATATCCCACGTAACGGCTCGCCACTCCGGTCAACTGTATCATCCCGTTGTTTTGAGCAAAGACTGAGTTCGGGAAGGAATTGAACACTCCGGCCAACATAGAATTGAACCCATCGGCCAAGATTCCTCCGGAAGCCCGTTTCACAAACGTCTTTCCCTCTACCGGCTCTCCCGAGATGAGTGAATTGGCCGTGATGTCGCCGTAGGCTTCAATCGCCGTAATCAAATACACCAGTCCCAAAGCGATAAAAGCCGACCAGTCAAAAGACAAGCCGTATTTAAAAGGAACAGGTATATTGAACCCTCCATAACTCTGCACCGAAGAAAAGTCCACCAAACCCATACACCAAGCCACCGCATAACCGATGACCAGTCCGATGACAATCGAACTCATACGCAGGTAACGGTTCGAACTTCTGTTGAAGAAAATAATCAGCAACAAAACCAAAGCCGCCAGGCCGACATGCTCAAAGCTACCGAAAGTCCCGTTGCTTTTGGCCACCGTACCGCCTCTACAAGCCGTAATCCCCACTTTGATAAGACTCATACCTATCAGCGTCACGACAATACCGGAAACCAACGGCGTAATGATTTTACGGGTATATTTCAATAAGCGGCTAATCAACATTTCCACTGTAGAGGCCGCCATACAAGCCCCGAAAATAACGGGAAGACCTCCGGTCAGCCCTGCGGAAATGATAGGACCGATGAAAGAAAAGCTCGTACCCTGTATGCACAGCAATCCCGTACCGATACCTCCGATTCGCCTACATTGTATAAACGTGGACACGCCGGAAGCAAACAATGCCATGGAAACCAAGAAACTGGTCGTCTCGATATCCAACTTCAAAGCCCCGGCGATGATGAGCGGCGGGGTGATGATAGCCACGAAAATGGCCAATAAATGCTGCAAGGCTGCAAATAAAGTTTCGCGCAAAGGCGGTCGGTCGTTCAACCCGTATATCAACTCTGCTTTTAATTCGGACTTGTTTGATTCTTCCATTGGTTTCTTCTTGTGTACGTTTGATTTATATGTAGAAAAATACCCTACCTTAATAATTTGGGCGCAAAGGTACGAAAAAAACAGTAAAGGAAGCAGGTCTGTTTCGCTTTCTCCTGACAATTAAGAGGCATTTCGAACCAAATGTTAAAAAATCGAGGGCAAATTAGGTATTTTCGCTCCGTCGTTCGTCCTATATATAAAACGTGATTGGAATCGGTGTTACGGCCAACAGGTTCAGCCGTAACAGTCCGAAAAAGATTGAACCTTACTTTTTACTATTATGGGAAAAAACGACTTTTTTAAGGATTTGCCGCGCAGAGGGGCCAAGCATCTGTTGGCCACAATGGCGTGGACTGCTTTTTGCACGGGAACTGTGTATGCACAAGAATGGATTGATGTGACAGACACTTACATCACCAATGCAGACTTCTCCACCGGTACGACGGACGGGTGGGACGCCGGGACTGCGCTTCCCGGCGTGAATGCCACATGGTTGAATGCAGAGTTCTTCCAGTCTTATAATTCTGCCTCGCAAAACGTGTTAGGGTTGAAAGCCGGTCATTACAAACTTACGGTACAAGGGTTCCACCGTGCAGGCGGAAATGATAATGGAGCGGCCTACAACGCCGGCACGGAAGTTATCAATGCTTACCTGTTTGCAGGAAAGGATTCGGTGAAGCTGAAGTCCCTGTACAGCGAACCTGCAGATGCCAGTGTAGCCAACCAGTTGAACGGATGGCCCGACGGTATGGAAGGGTTGAACGCTTGGCTGACCAAATATCCCGAAAGCTATCTGAACGAGGTGACATTCACCGTACAACAAGACGGAAGCGGCATGCTGATGGGGATTGCATCCAATACCAATGCGGGTAAAACATGGTCTTGTTGGGACAATTTCAAACTGTATTTCGAGGGAAGCGCGTTTGATGCCTTCTCCGTCAAAATCTCAAAATTGGAAACGTTGCGCGATTCGTTGGAAACTTTGGGTATAGCGTCCGCCTCCGAGTTGACCGCCCTCGTCGAACGGTACGGCAGCTACAATGAAAACACTCCGGAGGAGGAAATCGCCGCCGCATCCGTTGTCCTCGAAGAAAACACAGCCACAGCTTTAGGGCTTTGTACGAAGGGGGCTGAGTTGACAGCAAGCATGGCCAAAGCGACCGAGCTGTTGGCGCAAATGGAAGATGGGACATATAATGTGACAGATGCCGTAAAGCAAGAACTGCAAGACGCTATCGGAACTGCGGAAGAGGTTCTGAAACTGTCCACAATGAAAGAAGTCACTGAAGCGATTGGCGACGGCATCACGGCCATGAACACGGCAACATCCAATGCCGTGGCTTACATCAGCCTAAGCTATTCATTACAGAAAGCCAAAGCATTGGCCGACCGTATCGGCGGTTTGGCAGAAACCGAAGCTTACAAGAAAGTAGCTGAATTGTTGGCCTCCACGGAATTGGTTTACGACGATGTGGCTTTGGCCGCACAGGCTCTCAATGCAGAATGCCGTACAGCCATGACTCCGGAGTTCCTTTCTACGGCATCCGATGACAATCCGATAGAACTTACCAGTTTCATTGTCAATCCGAACGTATTCCAAACCGTGTCGGAAATGGCTCCTCCTTCCGGTTGGGATTGCGACAAAGGGGCTGCGGACGGTACGTGGTACACGTCTACCGAAGGTACAGGTAATTCAGATCTTTTCTGCAACAGTTGGACCGGTTCCCGTCTGAACCCCTCACGCTATGGCCAAACTATAGGAAGCGACGAAGAAGGAGCGGTGAAGTTACCGGACGGACTGTACATATTGAAAGCAGCCACTTATACAAACGCCGGAGCGACCAACGTACTCTTGTACGCCTCGACAGACAGCGTGGATTTCGCCTTTGCGGAAAGCAACGAAGATTGGGACACTTATGTAGAAGCACGAGACGCTCTGGCTACAACGACGGAAACAGAGAACTTCGAAGTGCGCGACGGTAAACTTCATATCGGTATGGTTTGCGTAGGCACGACAGGTGGAAACGGTAAAAGTTGGTATGCCGACAACTTCCGCCTTTATTACATCAAGAGCGATGTAATCTCTGCTTACCGCGACCGTCTGCAAGCCCGACTGGATGAAGCGGCCCTGCTGCATGAAAAGATGGTGGAAGCCGGTATCGACGACAGCGACGACCTCGGTTTTGCCTTGGATCCGGAAGACGGTTATCCCGACATCATCGAATCCGGAACACAAGAAGAGCTACAATTAGCCATTGAGGATATGGACCGTATGTTGGAGGAAGGCAACACGATTATTACAAATTATGAAACCCTCACGCCTCTCTTAAGCAACGGTACCGTTTTGAACAGTCAATTAAATGAAGGGCTGGTGGTAGCCCAACCTAAGGTCACGGCCGATTTCTCCATGGCATTGGAGGACGCTGCGGTTTACGCGGAAAAGATGACATGGGGAAATTACTTGGATGAAAGGATCGTTGAGAAGACAACTGTATTGAACGATGCGACCGAAGCCTTGAAAGCTTCCATCGCGCTCTGCTTCCCGTTGGGTAAAGCTAAAACCTTGGCCGACCAAATCGGTGGATTGACCGAAAGCGAAGCGTATAAAAACGTGGTGGCACTTTTGAAAAGCGATGAGATTGACCAAATCGATGCCGACGAATTCACGGAACTGTTGAAGATGGAATGTGTGGAAGCCATGACACAGGACGTGAAAGAAAACGCCAAAGAAAACCCGTTGGACATGACGAGTTTCATTGTCAATCCGAATATCTATCAAAATGCAGTGGACGACAATAATACGCCAATCAACACCGTAGCCAACGGTTGGGAGTGCCAAACGACGGCTGACAGTCAGGAACGTACCAAAGCGACGAGCGGCGACACTTGGTTGTATTGTTGGAGCTGGTCCGGAAAAGAAAGCAACAACATCGCTTCTTCTACCGATTACCATCAAGTTTTGGGCAACTATGGGGCACAAGAAAGCAAGGTCGCCTTACCCGATGGAGCTTACCGTTTGGAGGCTGCCACTTGGTGTACGAAGACTCCGGAACTGTTGCAGTTGTATGCTTTGACGCGCAATGTGTCTACCGAGATTGTACCCGACATCAACCAAAACGACAGCACGGTTTACGTATTCAGCGACAGCGTATACGCGGAAGCTGTTTTCAATGCCGATACCGACGCATGGGACATCGCTCAAAACACGTTGTCTACCACCACGGTCATACCGGAAATTTATGTGGAAAACGGAAGCCTGGTCATCGGTATCAAGGGAAGCGGCGTCATTACCGGGAACGGACAATATTGGTTTGCCGATAATTTCCGCCTTTATTACGTAGGTCCGAACAAAGGCGACAATATCTCGGCTCCCTCCGTGGATAACAATGACCTGATGAAAGAAGTGGATGTATATGACTTGTCCGGCCGGATGGTACGCAGACAAGTAAGGAAGTCCGAGGCTCTGCGCGGTCTGCATAAGGGCATCTACATCATGGACGGAAAAAAATACGTAGTGAAATAGAGCAGAATGAAGTAAAATGCAATTCAGGCAGACAGGCCACCAACCATTTTTTCAGGGGACGGCCTGCCTGCCTTTTCAACACAACAGCAAAAATCAACGATGAATTTATGAAAAAGTATGTTTCTCTTGTCTTGTTCTCCTTACTGAGTTGGGCCGTCTGTGCAACAGACTTTCCGAAAGTCATCCTTGCCGGAGACTATCCCGACCCCACCATCCTGCGCGACGGGAAGGATTACTACATGACGCATTCTCCTTTTTATTATGCGCCGGGCTTCCTCATCTGGCATTCCCAGGACTTGGAACATTGGGAACCGGTATGCCGTGCCATGGCGCAATGGGAAGGCTCGGCCATGGCACCGGATTTGGTGAAGTATAATAATAGGTATTACATCTATTATCCGGCTGCCGGGACGAACTGGGTGATATGGGCGGACGACATCCACGGGCCGTGGAGTGCACCGAAAGATTTGAAGGTGAACGGCATCGACCCCGGGCATGTGGCCGATGCGGATGGAAAACGTTACTTGTATCTCTCCGAAGGCAAAGTCGTGCAGCTCTCCGACGACGGATTGTCTACGGTGGGCGAAGTGAAAAAGGTCTACGACGGTTGGCCCTATCCCCGGAACTGGCGGACGGAAGGCATGTATCTGGAATCTCCGAAGCTGAACTACCACAACGGCTACTATTACCTCACGTCGGCCGAAGGCGGAACTGCCGGACCGGGCACCAGTCACATGGTCGTGACGGCACGTTCGAAAAGCGTACTCGGTCCGTGGGAGAACTCTCCGTTCAACCCGTTGGTGCACACTTACAGTGAAAGAGAAAGCTGGTGGTCCAGGGGACACGGCACACTGATAGACGATGTAAACGGAAACTGGTGGGTGGTGTACCACGCATACGCCAAAGGTTACCATACTTTGGGGCGTCAAACCCTTATCGAACCGATCGAGTGGACACCGGACGGATGGTGTCGTGCCAAGTCCACAGGCACGTTTCCCAAGGCAGAGGTTCCCATCCGTCACGGCCTGGAGCTTTCCGACGACTTCCAGGGGACGGAACTGGGGCTGCAATGGACGTTCTGGAAAGAATATGCCCCGAAAGCCGTGACCCTCGAAAACCGGACATTGCGGCTGAAGGCTAAAGGCAAGACTCCGGCAGACGGCCGTTTGTTGTTGGCTACCGCAGAAGACAAGAACTACGAAACCCAAGTTGAAGTCACGGTCGGGAAAAACAATACAGCCGGACTCTTGCTTTATTATAGTGAAAAAGCATACGCCGGACTGGTGTCGGACGGCAAGACATTCACCGTCTACCGGCACGCCGGACAAAAGACAGAATTGCCCAACACGTTAGGCCGACAGTTCACGGTACGGATAAAGAACCAAGGTAACCACGTCTCCATATCGGTTGGAAAGGACGGAAAGGAATGGACCACACTGGCCGAAGGCATAGATGTGTCCGGCATGCACCACAACGCCTATAAAGGTTTCTATGCCTTACGTATAGGATTGGTTTCCATCGGGAAGGGTGAAGCCGCTTTCCGCCGGTTCCGTTATAAAAACGCCGTTCCGCAGGAAAAAGACCTGAGTGCCTACCTGATGGTGTTCCACAAGGACGAAACGCACGGCCTTTACATGGCATTGAGCCGAGACGGATACACGTTCACGGCTCTGAACGACGGGGAACCCGTCTTGGCCGGCGATACGATTGCTTACCAAAGAGGGATACGCGACCCCTATATCTACCGTGGACCGGACGGCGCATTCTATTTGGCCATGACCGACCTCCATGTCTTTGCCCGCCGCGACGGCTACCGCGAAACGGAGTGGGAGCGCGACCGCAACATGTACGGTTGGGGAAACAATAAGGGGCTTGTGCTGATGAAGTCGTGGGACTTGGTAAACTGGAAACGCGCCAACATCCGTTTCGACCAACTGACAGCCGGATTGAGTGAAATAGGCTGCGCATGGGCACCTGAAATTGCCTACGACGAACGGGTGGGCAAACTGATGATTTACTATACCATGCGCTTCCGCAACGAACGCAACAAACTGTATTACGTGTACGTAAACGATGATTTCGACCGTATCGAGAGCCTGCCCCAACTGCTCTACGAATACCCGGACGAAACGGTTTCGGCCATCGACGGCGACATCACCAAGGTAGGGGATAAGTACCATCTTTTCTACGTGGCTCACGACGGACAGCCGGGTATCAAGCAGGCCATTTCCGACCGTATCAGCGGAGACTACGAATACGATCCGCGTTGGTACGACTTTGAACCGAAATCTTGCGAGGCTCCTACGGTATGGAAACGCCTCGGAGAGGACAAATGGGTGCTGATGTACGATGTATATAGTATCACGCCACACAATTTCGCCTTTACCGAAACGTCGGACTTCATCACGTTTAAAAATCTGGGACGTTTCAACGAAGGAGTGATGAAATCCACGAATTTCAATGCTCCCAAGCATGGAGCCGTGGTGCATCTGACCACCGAGGAGGCCGACAAGCTTGAAGCTTACTGGCTCAAGAACAAACGGAAATACGTTTCCACGGCATCCATACAGAAAAATCCCCTGTTCCCCGGTTATTATGCCGACCCGGAAATACTATATTCCGAGCAAACGCAAAAATACTACGTTTATCCCACGACGGACGGTATACCGGGATGGGGCGGCACGAGCTTCAAGGCTTTCTCGTCCACCGACTTGAAAACGTGGAAAGAAGAGCGTGTCGTGTTGGATTTGAGACAGGTTTCATGGGCGAAAAAGAACGCATGGGCACCTTGTATCATCGAGAAAAAACAAACAGACGGCAGTTACAAATATTATTTTTATTACACGGCAGAGAAGCAAGTGGGCGTGGCGGTAGCCGACCATCCGCTCGGCCCGTTCAAGGACAGCGGCCAACCGCTGATAGGGAAGGAACTTCCGGGCGGAATGAAACGCGGACAGAATATCGACCCAGACGTTTTCACCGACCCCGTGAGCGGCAAGACTTATTTGTACTGGGGCAACTATTACATGGCAGTGTGTGAACTGAACGATGACATGGTATCCGTCAAACCGAACACCACGAAGATACTCATCGACAACGACCGGCATTACAGTGAAGCGCCTTACGTCTTTTACCGTGACGGATACTATTATTTCACATGGTCTAAAAACGACACGCGGAGCGCGGACTACGAAGTCCGTTACGTGCGTTCCAAGTCCCCCGTCGGCCCGATCGACCCGTCGGAAAGCCGGGTGGTAGTCTGCAAAAAGCCCGACCAGGGCATTTATGCCACAGGCCACCAATCCTTCCTGCAAGTGCCCGGCACGGACGAATGGTACATCGTCTACCACCGCTTCAAGTTCCCCGACGGCATCACGATGGGGCGTGAAGCGGGTTATCACCGCGAAGTCTGCATGGACCGCGTGTTTTTCAATGAAGACGGCACAATAAAACAAGTCGTTCCAAGTCTATAATCCAGACAAACGTTCATACGATGATTACATAAAAAAAATAAACCATTATCGACATGAATATTTCAAAACTTTTAATAGGTATGGCCTTGGGGCAGTTTCTTGCCCATCCCGTACGGGCGGCACAACCCGATTCCGTTTATGTCTTCCCTTATCCCACGACTAACGACCACGGGCGGCGCGGCATGCAGTTCGTCTGGAGCGCGGACGGGGAGCACTGGCAGGACGTGGCGGAAGGAATGGTCTTTATGCGGTGCGACTTCGGTGCTTGGAAATACATGTACAAGCCGCGTCTGATACAAGACCGGCAGGACGGAAGGTTGCACTGTTTCTGGGACTTGGACCCGGAAGGCAGCGCGATAGGCTATGCTTCATCCGCCGACCTGATAAAATGGACGCCCCAAGAATACTTCATGGCCACGGAGCAAGGAAAGTTCGCCGTGAAAGACGGGCGTATGCCGGTGGCTGACACGGTACAAATCGGTGACAAGACGATTGCGGGGTATGCCCTGAAAGTATCCTACGGCATATTGGAAGGCATGGAACGCCATGGTATATACCGTTCCGCCCTCAATGCGCTGAGGGGCGAACGTGCCGAGCACGACGCGGCCCGGTTTGCCGGACTGCAAACGGTCAATGCACGGATTACCGTGGACGAAGGCCGGGCGAAACCCATCAGTGAGAACCTGATTGGCGTGTTCTTTGAAGACTTGAATTACGCAGCCGACGGCGGACTGTATGCCGAACTGGTGCAGAACCGGGATTTCGAGTACTCCGAAGCCGACGGCAACAAGGACCGGAACTGGAACAGCCGCTACGCGTGGAGCGTGGAGGGCGAGGGCATGACGTTCGATGTGTCTACGGAGCAGCCCGTCCATCCCAACAATCCCCATTACGCTGTGCTCGACGTGGCGCAGCCCGGCGGCGGCTTCACGAATACGGGATTCGACGGCATCGCAGTGAAAGAAGGCGAGAAGTACGACTTTTCGCTTTTCACCCGTACACCGGACGGCAAGGGAGGCGGAAAGGCCGTGGTACGTCTGGTCGACCCACAGGGAAAGACCGTGGCCAAGACCACCGTCAAGTTGTCCTCCAAAACATGGAAGAAACGGGAAGCTGTGCTGAAAGCCACGGCCACCGTGGCACAGGCCCGGCTCGTCATCATCCCGCAGTCTGCCGGACGGTATGCCCTCGACATGATTTCACTGTTCCCGCAAAAGACGTTCAAGGAACGGAAGAACGGGCTTCGCGCCGACTTGGCTCAGGCCATTGCCGACATCCGTCCGCGTTTCGTCCGCTTCCCCGGCGGATGTCTGGCCCACGGGGACGGGGTGGACAACATCTATCATTGGAAAGAGACCATCGGCCCGTTGGAAGCCCGAAAACCGGCGGCCAACATCTGGCGTTACCACCAGACGCGCGGCTTGGGCTACTTCGAGTATTTCCAGTTTTGCGAGGACATCGGTGCCGAACCGCTGCCGGTCGTGGCCGCAGGCGTGCCCTGCCAAAATTCCGGCATCGGAGGCCCGAGCCATCATTCCAAGGACTTCGTGACGGCCAACGGCCAACAGGGCGGCATCCCGATGGAGGAGATGGGGCAGTACATACAGGACGTACTCGACCTGATTGAATATGCCAACGGCGATGCCAAAACCACACGGTGGGGACGCGAACGGGCCAAGGCCGGGCATCCCGAACCGTTCAACCTGAAATACATCGGACTGGGCAACGAAGACCTCATCAGCCGCGTGTTCACGGAACGGTTTACGATGATTTATGAAGCCGTCCGGGCCAAATATCCCGACATCGTGGTCATCGGCACGACGGGACCGTCCTGCGAAGGAACAGACTACGAAGAAGGATGGGCTTTGGCCGACCGCTTGAAACTGCCCATGGTGGACGAGCATAATTACAACACGCCGGGATGGTTCATTTACAACCAAGATTACTACGACCATTATGACCGACATAAGTCCAAGGTCTACTTGGGGGAATATGCGGCCCATGCCCCGGGACGTCCGAGCAATATCGAGACGGGATTGGCAGCGGCTTTGTTCCTGACTTCGGTAGAGCGCAATGGCGATGTGGTGAGCATGACATCATACGCTCCGCTCTTGGCCAAGGAAGGGCATACGCAATGGAGGCCGGATTTGATTTACTTCAACAACACGGAAGTGAAACCCACTGTGGATTATTACGTGCAGCAAATGTACGGGCAGCATGCCGGAAATAAGTACCTGCCCTCTACGCTGACGGTGGATAACCGGCGGCATGATGTGCGTAGCCGCGTGGGCGTTTCCGTGGTGAAAGACGGCGAAAGCGGTGACCTTATCGTGAAATTGGTGAACCTGCTCCCGGTGGCGGTCAAAACGGATGTGGAAATCCCGTCGCTGGCCGGACATCAAGCCGTAGGGCAGAAGACCGTCCTTTCGGGTCGCCCGTCCGACACGAATGCCGTACCGGTGGAAAGCACAATGGAAATAGGGGAGAAGTTCCCCTATGAAATGCCGGCCTATTCCTTCACGGTTATCAGGATAAAACGCGAATGTAAGTAGATGTCTCGATAACAAAAGGGATAAGACAGAAGAACAAAAGAACAAAAGGCTGCGCAAGCCAAAATATTTTGTTCTTTTGTTCTTCTGTCTCATTTTATCGTTTTGTCAATCTGTCAATCCCATCCTCACGAGAATCGCGTATTTGCCCTTTGGTCCGAAGCCGGAAATAAATAAGGCATTCTCGCGAGGGCGGGATTTTAACTTGCTGTAAGCATAGACTTGTTTTTACTTTCTTTCTGTCCGGCAGCAAGGAAATAGATGCGGAAGGAAGCGGTCGGCCTGTCAGCCGGACGCGAATATCCGGAACACTTTGATTCCGTTTTTGCGAGACGGATTTTCTTCAGATAGCGTCTGAAGCCCCCCTCAAAGGGCATTTTCCTGCCTCTTTCAGCCTCCGGATTCCCCTTTCGGAAGAGTTTGGGCGCACAACGTGCTGAGAATGAAAAATCGCTTTCAGCCGAACGATTTACCGTTCGGCTGAGAAAAAAGCACGAATATGCAGGATTTATGCCATAATATTGTATTTATACCGTATAAATATACAGAAAAAAGACCTGAAAAGCCCTTTTTCTCTTATTCTTGAAATACGGGAATTCCGGAAAAACTGTCTTTTTGACAGCTTAAAGTCCTCTAAAACGTACAAATGTAAGTCCCTCCAAACACTTCACCCATATCTGAAGTATTCCTTTTGCAACTGCGTCTTAATATCCTTGCGTGCCAATAAGATATGCTGTTCCACGGTACGCTTTGAAACAGACAATTCACGGGCGACCTCGGAAGGGGTGAGGTTTTCAAAAAAGGACAGGCAATACGCCTTGCGCCGCTTTTCCGGCAGGGCAAACACCAAACGGTCGAACATCAGTTTCAATTCCTTGAAAGATACTTTTTCCTCCGTCGTGTCTTGCAAGGTCTCCTGCGTGTAAAACAGTTCGCCCCACACGTCATTTTCCTTGCGGTATCTTCGTTGGCGATCGGCCATCAGGTTACGTGCCACCTTGTAAGCCAAGGACACCACAGCCTCCGGACTTATGAAATCCTTATGCTTCCACAGTCTCTCAAACACATCCTGCACCACATCTTCCGCCTCGTCGGGGCGATCGATGCGGGATGCGATATAATGCTTCAAAGCTTCCTTTTGCCGTACGTAACACGCGGCCAGTCCTTTTTCGTCGTTTTTTGCTTCCATGGCACATCGTTTGATTTCTACCACAAAAGTAGCCTAACGGCAGGCGACGGAATGGGATGATTTCAGCCGATTGTTACGTCATTTTGCACCTTTCCTTCTTTTTCCCTGAACTGTGTCGGCGTCATGCCAAACTCTTCCTTGAAATGCAGGTTGAAATACTTGATGGTGTTGAATCCCGTGAGGTCGGCTATTTCGTTCACGCTGCATGTGGTGGCCTTCAGCAACTGGGCTGCCCGTTTCAGCCGGATGGAACGGATGAACTGCAAAGGCGTGACGTTGACAATGGCCTGCATTTTTCGGTTCAACTGGGTCTTGCTCATCCCCACGTCCGAGCTCAGGTCGCCCACGGAATATTCCGGATTGCTGATGTTCTTCTTGACGGATTCCAAGGCTTTCTCCATCAGCTTCTCGTCTATCGAAGTCGTGGTGATGGCCTCGAAAGACACGTCGATGGACTTGCGGAACATCTTTTGCCGCCGTTCTTTCTGCTCGATGAGTTGGCGGATGCGCACTTGCAGCATTTCCCAGTTGAACGGTTTCGAGATATAAGAATCCGCCCCTGCTTCGTATCCCCCGATGCGCGAATCATCGGAGCTGCGGGCCGTAAGCAGGATGAACGGGATATGTGAGGTCTGTATGTCGCCTTTCAGCCTGCGGCACAATTCCATGCCGTCCATGCGGGGCATCATCAGGTCGGACACAATCAAGTCCGGCAACTCCGTCCGTGCCGCCTGTTCGCCCTCCACGCCGTCGCGCGCTTCCACCACACAAAAGTCCTTTTGCAGTTGCTCCATCAGGAAATGACGGAATTCGTCGTGATCCTCCACCACCAGAATCTTCTTCCGTCCCGTCTCCGTGGGCGGCATGTCGTGGATTTCGCTCTCTTCGTCCCGATATTCCGCCTTTTCTTCTGCCGCAGGTGCCGCCCCTCCGCCATGCAGGTCGGTCGGGATATACAGGGTGAAGGCCGTGCCTTCTCCCGTCCGGCTTTCCACCGTGACCTTTCCTTCATGCAGTTTGGTGTACTCGCGCACCAGATGGAGACCTATGCCGCTGCCTTGTCCGGCCGGTTGTCCCTCCGTGGCTGTCTGATAGAAACGGTCGAAAACGAAGGGCAAATCCTTTTCCGCAATGCCGCATCCGGTGTCTTCCACCCTGACCGCCGCATACGGCCGTCCGTCTTCCGATACCTTCTCCAGCGTGACCCGTACCTGTCCGTGCGCGGAGGTGAATTTGAAGGCATTGGAAAGCAAGTTGTTGAGTATCTTATACATCTTGTCGGAATCGTAATTCATGAAAAGACGTTCCACCTTAGGCTCGAAGGAAAGTTCTATCTCACGGCTTGCCGCCAAGTCGGTGAACTGCCTGACAGCTTCTTCCAAGAAAAAGACCATGTCGTTCATCTTCAACCTGAGATGCTCGCCCTTCATTTCCAATTTACGGAAATCGAGCAACTGGTTTACCAGATTGAGCAGGCGGCGCGCATTATTGTAAATAGGTTCCAACTTCTTTTTCAGCTCCGGTTCGCCCGTATCGTGGATGAGTGCCCCCAAAGGCGTAAGAATCAGGGTGAGGGGAGTGCGGAACTCATGGCTGATGTTCGTGAAGAAGCGGAACTTCATCTGGTCGAGCTCTTCGCGCTGTTTCCGTTCGTTGGCTTCTTGAGCCATCTGGATTTTGAGCTGTGCCCGCCTCCGGAACCTTCTCCACGACCAGACCATCAAACCGGCAGCCAGCACGACGTACACCGCGATGGCCCATGCCGTCGCCCAAAACGGTGGCGCAATGGTAATGGTTATTTCGGCCGGTGTCTTCCCCCAAATCTTGTCCCCGTTGGCGGTGTAGACCACGAATTTGTACTCGCCGGGCTGTAATCCGGTATAGGTGGCGCGTCCGCTCCCGTCGGCCACCACCTCGTTCCACTCCTTATCGTAATTCAGCAGTTTATACTTATAGTAAGTGTGCGAAGGGTTGACATAATTCAGGCCTGAAAATTCTATCATGACGAAATTCTCGTCGTGACGGAGCCGGATTTCCGACGTTCGGTCCACGGTCTGCGTCAGAATCACATGCCCGTTGTATGCCTCGTTTACTTTCAACGGGTTGTTGAACAGATAGAAACGGGTGAAGACGGGATGGTTGTCGCTTCGGTCGTATCGGATTTCCGAAGGATTGAAATAATTGAATCCGTGGGCTCCGCCGAAGAACAAGAGCCCGGACCGGGTTTTCAAAGCCGCATTTTCATAAAACTTGCCTCCTTGCAACCCGTCGGTTTCCCCATAGCTCACCACGGAAAATCCTTTCCCGGCAGGGTCTTCACGAGGTGCGATTTTACAAAGTCCGTTCAACGTGGAAGCCCATACCATTCCCTCGTTGTCCTCCAACAAGGCCGTGACGGCATTGTTGGGCAGTCCGTCGGACTCGGTCAGCACCGTGGCTTCCTTGTGGCGAGGGTCAAACACCAAGATGCCGTCTTCCGTCCCGAACCATTCCACGCCGTGGCGGTCTTTCAGCATGCAGAAATATTTGGTGTCGGCATACCGCTGTTCTTTCAGAAAAGCCGGAATCCACACGCTGTCTTTCTGCGTGTCGTAATAGTAGATGCCGCTGTTGCCCAAAGCGGCGAACGTATGGCCGTCCACCGGATAGAAGGCATGAACCACGGCGTATGAACGGAGTTCGGGATGACGGTCGTGCAACATATAGGCAATCTTTCCCGTGGCCGGATCGAAACGTCCGACCCCGCCGGTCACACTGGCCCAATAACGGCCTTCGCTGTCTTCGTATAAAGCACGGGATATGTTCTGGTTAGGGTCTTGTTCCCAATTCACCGTAGAACGGAGAAGGTTGCGAACCTGTCCGCCCTCAATGCAATAAAAACCGTGAAGGAAGGTACCCACCCATATACGTCCGCCCTTGTCCTTAAAGACGGAAAGGCAAATGTCATTCGGTTCGGCCTTGAATACTTGCTCCATCGCACCGGTAGACGGTCGGAAACGGAAGAGGCCGAAAACGCCTCCGATAAGTACAGACCCGTCGGCGTCCTCCAGAAAGCACCGGATGCTCTCGCTGGTGACGGACGAATAGCGGTTCACGGTGTGACCGAGAGAGAACTTCTGCATGCTGGGATGGTAATAACACAAGCCCTGAAAGAGGGTGCCCACCCATATCCCCTCGTTCCGGTCGGAAAATACCGTGTAAATATCGTTTTCCAATGTCCCTCCGTCGGTCAGTTCCAGTGCAGGAAGTGCGGTCACCTCGAACGTCCGGGCATCGATGATGCGGAGGCCGGATTTGGACGTGCCGACCCACACATTGCCGTCCCGGTCCAAATCCATGCACGTGAAGAAGTTGGAAAGTCCGCTTATGCCGCATGCCTCCTTCCAAGTGCGTTCCATGCGATTGTAGAAGAATAGTCCGTTGTTGTACATCAGCCAGATGTTTCCCTGGGCATCCGGATGCAGGTATATGCGGTCGGTAAGCCGGTTGATGACATGCAGGAAACGTGTCTCTTGCGACACGAACTCGGCCGAAGAGTAGTCCCAGTAGCGAATCAGTCCGCTTTCATACACAATCCAACAGAGATTCTTGTATTGCGTCATTTCCACCGGTACGCCGTATTTCCGGGTAAATTCACTGCCGCCATCCTCAATGGTGCGCAAACGCCCCTGTTCCACGTCGTAGAAGGAGACGGTATTGTCTTCGGTCACGAACCAATAATTCTTGTAATCGTCTATAAACAGGTTCTTCAGCCGCCGATTTATTCCCATGGAAGCCAACACCTCGGAGACGGAATAATCATATTGTCCGCTCTTCATGTCGAGCAAAAGCAGGTAGCCCAACTCTTTGAGCCACATCCGTCCTTCGCGGTCGTAATACTCTTTGGGCGGACGGTCGTATGCCCAAATGTATTTACGTGTCTTGTCGTATGGGAATCGGTCGAACGTGGCACCGTTGTAAATGTTCAGAATGAACCCGGTCTTGATGGCGATACAACCTTCTTCCGTCATCGTCAGGCTGCGGATTTGTCCGTCCGAAAGTCCGTCCGAAGCATCGATAAGGCGGAATTTGTATTGACGGTCTTGTGCGTGGAGGCACGAGGCCAGCAACAGGAACAACATCGGAACGACTGTCCTTATGGCACGCTTTCCTGCTTTTCGTTTTACGGTATCCATGGCTTTTCTTTCAAATAACAAATGATGATTAGACAAAGATAGGCAATCGGCACCACTTGACGTAGGATATTTTGGTTCAAAATATAGGTTGTTTTGTTGCATTGTGCTGAATCGGCCGTCTTTTTCGGACATTTTCCCTCATGCCGTGGCTAGAAAAACATCCTTCAGGCGCATTTGGTTCAGAACGACATAAAAGATGCTTTTTTTCATCCGTCCCCGTACGGTATTTACCTGCTAACTTTGCCACGGTTCATTAAAAACATTTACCATGAAGAAAAGATACTTGATAGTCATGACACTGTGCAGTTCGTTATGGCTGAATGCACAAAACTTCATCCATCCCGGCATGTTGCATACGCAGACCGACCTGGACCGGACAAAAGCCAAGGTAGAAGCCGGCGAAGAGCCTTGGGCTTCCGCTTACAGGAAACTGCTGACCAGCCCGCATGTCAGTTTGGACTGGAAGGCAGCTCCGGTCGAGAAAATCGTACGCGGAGGCCGGACGATTTGGGAACCCGACCCGGACAATTACCAGTTGGCTTACCGGGATGCCGCCACGGCTTACCAATGTGCGTTGGTCTGGCACATATCCGGCGATAAGGCGTATGCGGACAAGTCCGTCCAAATCCTTAATGCTTGGGCCAAGACCTGCAAGAAGGTGAGCGGAGACACGAATGCCTGTCTGGCATACGGGCTGTATGGCTACCAGTTTGCCAACGCAGCCGAACTGATGCGCGACTATCCGGGATGGGATGCCACGGACTTCGGACGATTCAAAGAATGGATGCTGAAAGTGTGGTACCACGGAGTAATCGGTTTCCTGCAAGGACGCAACGGGACACAAGACGACCATTATTGGTCGAATTGGGGCTTGTGCAACGTGCTGTGTGCGATGAGCATCGGTATCTTGTGCGACGATGTCTTCATCTACAACCAAGCTACGGAGTATTATAAATATATGGAAGACCACCGTTATGGCGAGTCGCTGCATCATTTGGTCTGGAAACTTCATCCGGACGAACGCGGCCCCTTCGGCTATTTCGGGCAGATGCAGGAATCCAACCGCGACCAAGGGCATGCTGCCATGGCGCTTGCGTTGGCCACAGACCTTTGCGGCACGGGGCGAAACCAAGGCGATGACTTTTATGCCCAGAAGGACGACCGTATCGTATGTGGGTTTGAATACGTCAACGCCTATAATTCCGGAGTGGACGACTTGCCGAACAGTCCTTATACGAATTGCGACGGGACTTTCATGAGAATGGGAGACGGAGGACGGGGAACCAACCGTCCGGCTCAAGCCCGTATCGTGAATTACTATGAAAACATACGAGGCATAGAGGTGCCTTACTCCAGAAAGATGCTCGAAATGAACGAAAACGGTATAGACGCAGGAGGCGGATTCGGCGGAGGGAACAGCGGCGGATACGACCATTTGGGTTTCAGTACCCTGATGTGTACGCTCGACCCGTTGGAGGACAAGACTAAAGTCCCCACGGTCCTGAGTGGAAAAATCGCGTATGAAGGCCGTGAAATCGACCGGCCTGACGTGAACTGTATCCCCAAAGGGGCGACCGTGACCCTGACGGCCCTATTGCCGGACGGAGAAACGGATACCGGTAAATGGACATGGGACGATGACCCGGCATGCACTTCTTCCACACGTGACATCGTGTTGGACACTTCGCGTACCTTCCGTGTGCATTATACCAATGAAAAAGGCGTGAACAACACGCAGTTGTTCGCCCTTCATGTGGAAGGGGAGGGATGGACCGGCAACTTTACTCCTTATTATAAAATGAACGGTACCACGGGAACAGACACGTTGATTTACGTGAAGAAATATGATGATCTGACATTTGGGATGGAGTATATTGATACTCCTGTGCGTGAATGGAAGTGGGAAAAAAGTACCAATGGGCAGAATTGGAATGCACTGAGCCACAACGAAAATCTGATGACGCTGCCGAGCGTTTCATCGAATGCTTATTACCGGGTGACAATGACCAATCAGGCCGGTGCCCGATTACAACAAACGTTCCGCGTGGAGGTGTCGGAAATAGACCCGTTCATTGCGTATGGCGACGGTAAAAACTATAGCGGGACGACCTTGGCCGTGCCACGCCACACAGCCGTGTCTTTGTACGCCTCGCCGAACTCCCTGCTCGCCCAGTCAGCCAACTCCACACGCATTTACAAGTGGATACTCGACAAAGACACCATACAAGCCGACACACTGACTTTCCACCTGAACGATTTGGGCGGAAAAGTGGCTGATCTGAACGATACTTTGTGTGTCGGAGTGTTGGACACCTGCATGGAATACACGTTGATGTTCCACCGCGTTTCACAAACAGGCTCAAAAGCCGAAACCGTTTTGCATTTCAACCTGCCGGTATATGAGACCAATACGCTCGAACCGCAAGCCAAAGACAGTTTTTATATTAAAGACCCGCAAACCGGCCGGTATTTGAGGAATACGGATGCCACGTTCACCGGTCTGGACGAAACCGGCGACCAGTCTTTTTTGTGGAGGATACGTCCCATGCCACTTTATGGCGACCGTTACATGTTTGTCAGCCAAACGGATAACAATAAACATTTGTCTGACGAAGGGACACTGACTACAAAGAATGATTATTCCAAACATTCCTTCAATCTCTTCCGCAAATATTCGGATGAAGACCTGTATGCCATCGGTCTTTCTTCGACCTCAGGCTCAGGTTTTCTCGAAACCAGTGCCGACGATCCGTCCTTAAGCGTAACTAAAGGAAGCGTGTTTTCGGAATTTCCTTTCGTCATAATCCGGAAAGTACAACCGGACGACCCTACCGGCATCAAAGACTGCCGGGACGAAACAGAGTATACCGTAAATCCCATCGTCAGCTATTCCTGCCACGGACAGGAGTTGTACTTGAAGAGCAAAGAAGCCGGAATATTACGTATTTACTCGTTATCCGGCGTGCTTCTGCAAACGGAAACCTGCGGAATGGGGGACAACCATATACGTCTCCTCTCTCGGAACAAAGGGATATGTATCGGATTATACGCTACTTCTACAGGCAAACGCCAATCCATTAAAATTACAAGAAATAGCGTCATATAGAAAAATTGTTCATAAGTTGTCCGCATCAAACTGATGCGGTAGGTATGAGTTTTGCCCCTAAGGTAGAGATTGTTTTCAGATAATAACAACAAAAAACGACCGATTCCCTTATGAACATACATAAAGAAATAGACCTGTGCAATGGATGCGCAGGTCTATTTCTTTAATTATTGCAATCAAATGGATTTGAATCAATCTTCGATGGCCGCCTGCGCCGCAGCCAAAAACGCTTATCTATCAACTGGCTACATGGTGTTGTTAAACAATTCTACAACAACTCATCACTCCGTTCATAAAATATCTCGCCCACACGGTCTATGTGCTCTCTAATCGGAGTACCGGCATTCTTGTTGTAATCCACCAAGTCCACCTTGTAAAGCAGTCCCAAATCTTCGATTCGGATGTTTATGTCCATCAACTCTTCAAAAGGGATGATTCCATCGCCTGTTATCGCCAAATCAATATCTGATCCTTCTTTGTAGTTCCCTTTTACCCGTGACCCGAAAATTCGGACTTCACGTATGTCATGGAATTGCCGGAACACTCCGCATAGTCCGGAAATCACGCTGTCACTTAAACCGTATCTCATAATTCACTTTCTTCTATCCGTACTTTCTCCTTGGCAAGTTTGTCATCAAGCTCTTTCAATAAAGGAGCAAATGATTCATAAATCTGCCGTGCCACTTCCTCTGCTTCGCCCTCATTGTATGTATGTGATGTGGTAACTCGTGCCATGGCCATTCTCCGCCAACCGTCATGGTTTTCAATTAACCCATCTTCAAAGGCTTTCCTCAACGTGCCGTTAGGCCCTTGCATAAACTCGTAGCCTTTGTACTTCAGCAGGTCTTGGAGCACTTTCCATCCGAGTTCAAAAGTGTATTCAAACCGTTGTATGAGACCTTCCATCTCCAACTCTGACAACTTCCCGGGTTCAATGCCGGACTCCGTAACCTCCAAAATACGTTTGCAAGCACGGTGGTAATTATCGTATCGCTGCATCCAGCGTATGTCTTGTTCCATGATTCTTTATTTGTTCGTTAAAAGATAAACATTCATTTGTATTTAGGTACATTACAAGTTTACAGTTCTCTGTTTAAAGTTATCATTTCGTCAATCAATACTTTTTGTATTTTTGCCTCATGAGAAAAAACGTCTACATAGAAGTATTCAATCTTTTCGCATCTGAACTTTTAGAAGCGGAGGCAAGCGAAGAGATGGATATGATTTTGAGCATCATGTCGCATCTTGTTGCTTGGAAACGCGACAAGAAAATGAACGTCCTTGTACCTGACCACTATTTTCTCAAAGTGCTGCTTCCTGAATTTGAAAAAAGGTTAGGTGCCAAGTTCAAGGCGGATGAATGAAAGCTCATTTCTTAGACGCTCGTATTCTTGCTCAGGCATCTTACCCTTGAATAGCTTTTCCCTGTTGTTCCAAAAGTGCTTGCAATCATCTTTTGCCGCTTCTGTGCAAAGTCCCTTTTCCTTTGACATCATGTATTCTGAATAGAGTATATCGCAATGCTTATAAACAAGACGTAAATCCGTAACGGAATAATTCTTCGCGTCATATTGCATAAGCAAGTCCTTTTCTTTCTTCCAAAGTAGGAAATCATCTATTTTGTCCATCTTCTTTTAGTTACATGGTTCTTTGGTCGATTTTTAAATTACAAATATTGTTCAACATAATATGCGTTATCTTTGTAATTTAAACTTATAGACTTGCAGAGCAATTCTTATTGCCTTGCGGTGCAAAGATAGAGAATAAAACTAAATAATTCGATAATAAATCTAAATAATTCGATGTGATAACATTGTTTAACTATTGAGCTATGGAACTAAAAGAACGTCTTATGCAGTTTATTTCTTACAAGAGAAAAACGGTGCAAGCATTTGAGTGTGAAGTCGGCCTTAGTAATGGTGCCGTTGGCAAGATGGGAAATAACACAAGAAGAAGCACGTTGGATAAAATATCTAATATTTATCCTGAATTAAATATAACGTGGCTTCTCACAGGTGAAGGTGAAATGTTGAAAACGAATGGTTCTGCCATTGCCTCCGGCGACGGTTCTGTAGCTGTAAGCGGAAACAATAATAGGAACGTTGTTGCTGGAAACGAGACAGCCCTACTCCAAGAGCGGATACATCATTTGGAGGAGTTAGTGTCTGAAAAAGAAAGATTAATTCAAATTTTAATGGAGGGAAGAAAATGAAAAAGTTGTTTTTATTTTTATCTTTATCGTTCATATTTCTTTCATGTAATTCAGAAAAGTCGGAAAAGAAAGAAAACGATAATACAAAAATCGGCAAGTATTTGTATTTGACTGATGACAGTATTCTTCATAGTGAGCTGAATTGTGTTGGTATAATCACGGCTAAGTATAAAGATGGACATAAAGTAACAGGAATGAAATTTGTCGATACTTTGGCCATAGTTTATGATGGTTGTGTGTCGTATTGCACATGGTGCTTTAATGATGCTCTGTATGAACAAGTACAGGGTATGATTAAAAGAAATTATGGACAGAAAGGAAAAGGAGGAGAGTAGATGAGAAAAATCCAATTAATTTTTATATTCTTTTTTATAGTCTTATTCCAAAGCTCAATTGTTTACGCTCAAATCAACAAAGGGACATGGCGTGATAACAGATGTGTCTATACTAATGAAACATATAACTTACAATGGGATTTATCCGGTGCAGAATGGCGTGTTGCAGAAGATTATAGACTTCCTGAGAACATGATTTTTTGTGCAGCCATGCAGGGTGATTTTCTAAGTGTCTCTCTTTGCGCTTTCAAATCCACAGAGAAACTGGATGAGGATGATTTATGGGAACATTCAGATGAATTCATTAATGGCTACATAGGAAGCTTAACAGAAGGCTATCAGTTATTACCTGGTATCAAGAATAAAAAGATTGATTATGAGAAGTGCTATTTCTTATTCAAAAAATCACTTAGATTCGGTTGCCTCCATCAAGTTAGCGATGCACGGATAGGAAATAATCCGATTAAGATGTTAAGCGGAGGATATGCTTTTGAGAAAGACAACACTTTGTTTGTGGCAATGATTATGCTCCCTTACGAATATGTAGAAACTTATGGAAATGAAGTTGTGGATATGTTTTTCAGAAAACTATCATATATAGATGCAACAAAAGAAGCTAAAAAGTAACATTATAGATATAGAAAAGAAATATATTTTAATCGTCAAAACTATAAAATTAGGCACCTATTTATAGCATATCTATTCGTCTT
>OJNS01000368.1_pt1 | contig 30005 bp, 23 predicted proteins | sample 1597911 | NCBI WGS metagenome assembly OJNS01 (sample SAMN01915214, study PRJEB22387) | human gut metagenome | isolation source: stool | host: Homo sapiens | place: USA
AGAACGATTGCAACTATGCTATTGTCCGATGTAGACCTCAAGTCCTACACGGATATAGCATACCATAACGAAGAGCTAAAGTCACTAACAAGATACCGATTTGATAAAGTTCAGGAATGCGCTAAACTAAAGCAATCGGTGTCCAGATTGGCTACGATTCTGTTTCCCGAATTGGAAGGGCTTGTTTCGTCTATCCATGGCACTTCAATCTACGCACTTCTCGGCGAATATCCCGGTGCAAAGCAAATTTCAGAAGTCCATCTTACCAAGCTGACAAACCTTCTTACAACAGCGTCCAAAGGACGCTACGGAAAAGAGAAAGCCATCCAGATTCGAGAGGCAGCCAGAGCTTCTATTGGCTCTGTCATGCCTGCTAAATCTCTGGAATTGAAGCATACCATTAAACTCATTCAAGAACTTGCCTCCGAGATCAACGAAATCGAAGATTCTATTCAGAAAATCATAGATGAGCTCAATCCACCAATTCTCTCGATTCCCGGCATGGGAGTAAACTCCGCTGCTGTGATCCTTGCAGAAATCGGGGATTTCTCCAATTTCAGTTCTCCTGACAAAATTCTTGCTTACGCTGGCTGCTCTCCATCTACATACCAGTCCGGAAAACTCACAAACTGCTATGCTCACATGGAAAAACGTGGCTCCCGCTACCTGCGACATGCCCTTTACAACGCAACCAAGTACGTCTGCTACTGGAATCCTGTCTTTGCTGAATACCTTGCCAAAAAACGTGCCGAAGGAAAACACTACAATGTTGCCCTGTCCCACGCCATGAAGAAACTCGTTCGGTTGATTTATGCCTTACAGAAATCCGGGAAAGCATATCTTGCAGCTGCATGATTTTCTCCTGAGCCTGAGCTAATTCCAACAGAAACTTAGCTGGCGCAGCGAACCCTTGACGAACCGAAGCATTCAAATGCTATCCTGTTTGTGCGAGGGCTGGCTGGGCTTGCTTTGCTGTTCTCTCCGTCGCCCTCGCTGCTCTGATTCCAGCATTTGAATGCTGTTTGTCAGGGGCAGCGGTCGGTTGGCGGATTTTTTCATTTTGGGGCTTGACTTTTAATAGTTAGTCTCCAGCGTGAACATCATGATGTTGCTCAGGAAGATCAGCCAGCTGTACTCCATGCCGGTCAGGTGGATGACGGCATTTGCAATCAGGATCCAGACCAGCAGCATCAGGCGGAAGTAAAGCAGGAAACGCTTGGTTACGGTCTCGTTCATAGGGGTGTCCTCTCTTTCTCGTCTGTATTGGCAAGTGTTTCTTTTCAAATATTCGGATATTTTGGCAAGCAGCACTTGCATTGAACAGGACGAGTATACAATACTTTCCAGCAAAAGACAATAGTTTGGCAAGTAAAAGTTGCATTGTATATAAATTTGGTATGGCAGGGGAGCCGGGGATGCAGACCGAAGGGGTACTTCCCTGAGAGGGTTCTGTTCCTCGTCAAAACCGCAAAACTGTATTTTATGCAAGTACAGTTTTCAAGACAACTTTGCAAAAGTTTACAAAAAACACCGTTTTGGACTGCAAAATAGCCGAAAACACTTTCTCTTTTTTGCCGTATATGCTATAATGACAACTGTTCTCGCACAAGAAACAGGAAAGTGTGCGCGTTAGGCGTACAGCATAAGAGGAGTGTTACGATATGAAAACCTTGAAAGCGGTTGTAGCAAAATACAACCAGACCAGCCTGATCCTGCGCATCCTGATCGGCCTGGCAGTCGGTTCGGTGCTGGCGCTTGTTGCGCCGGGCGCGGGTTGGGTAGGCGAGCTGGGCAGCCTGTTCGTCGGTGCGCTGAAGGGCATTGCCCCGGTACTGGTGTTCGTCATTGTGGCAAGCGCGCTGGCACAGGGCTCGTCCAAGCTGGACCGCCGCTTTGGCACCGTGATCTGGCTGTATATGCTCACCACCTTTCTGGCGGCAGCCATTGCGGTCATCACCAGCTTTATGTTCCCGGTCAAGGTGGTACTGGCCGATGCGGCACAGTCCGATGTGATCCCGCAGGGCTTGGGTGAGGTGCTGAGCACCCTGCTGACCAACTTTGTGGCCAACCCCGTCAGCGCCCTGATGAACGGCAACTACATCGGCATTCTGTTCTGGGCCTGTATGTTCGGCATTGCCATGAAGAAGATCGGCGCAGAGAGCACCAAGGTCTTTCTGGCAAACACCGCCGACGCCGTTTCCCAGATCGTGCGCTGGATCATCAATCTGGCACCCTTCGGCATCATGGGTCTGGTGTACACCAACGTTTCCGGCAACGGTCTGGCCATCTTTACCCAGTACGGCAAGCTGCTGGCGCTGCTGGTGGGCACCATGCTGTTCATGGCGCTGATCGTTTCCCCCTTTATCATGTTCATCTACCTGCGCCGCAACCCGTATCCGCTGGTATTCCGCTGCCTGAAGGAATCCGGCCTGACCGCCTTTTTCACCCGCAGCTCTGCCGCCAACATCCCTGTGAATATGTCCCTGTGTGAAAAGCTGGGTCTGGACAAGGATATGTATTCCGTGTCCATCCCGCTGGGCGCTACCATCAACATGGACGGTGCCGCCATCACCATTACCATCATGACGCTGGCAGCGGCTAACACCTTGGGCATTCAGGTGTCTTTGCCCGCCGCCATCGTGCTGAGCGCCATGAGCGCTTTGGGCGCCTGCGGCGCTTCCGGCGTGGCTGGCGGCTCCCTGCTGCTGATCCCCATGGCCTGCTCGCTGTTCGGCATCTCCAACGACATCGCCATGCAGATGGTAGGCGTGGGCTTCATCATCGGCGTGGTGCAGGACTCGGTAGAGACCGCGCTGAACTCTGCCGGTGACGTGGAATTTGCCGCCACCGCCGAGTATCACCAGTGGCTCAAGGAAGGCAAGCCCCTGCCGGCTTTCCTGAAGGGCTGATCGTATCCCAGCACAAACAAAGCAGCCGCTGCACTTTCTCGTGCAGCGGCTGCTTTGTTTGTTGTAATGAAATTCACCCAAACAGCACCACGGCGTAGCTTACGCCGTCCTTTACCACATAGGCAACGCCCAGTTTGGTCTTGCCCTCTGCGGCCTTGGTCATAGCTTCGGGATAAGTGCCGTCCTTCGGCAGAACAAAGGTGATGTCCGAAGTACCGTTGGCGTCCAGATTGTCGCATTTAATGCCAAAGCCCGGGGTAAAGTCGTTGGCGCCCATACCGCCGCCGATGCCCTTACCGATGCCCATGCTGTCAAAGGCATAGGCGTAGGAACCCTGCTTCAGGTAGGTTTTTGCGACGTCATCTACATTATCATACCGGTAAAGTTCCGGCTTGTTCGGATAGACCTTGCAGGACACCGAGGAGCTGACGACCCAGTCGGCAACATAGTAAGCCTTTTCGCTCAGATCCTTATCGTAGGTCACGCCGAATCTGGTGCACAGTGCCTCTGCGCTTTTGGCGTTCGAGCGCTTGGGGCTCATCGGTGCGCCTACGCTGGCATCGCAGGCGGTGAACACGGTCAGTGCCATCAAGCCGACCAGCAGGCAGGCCAGTAATTTCTTCCAGTTTTTCATAGAACGATGCTCCTTTCCGTTCCGGGGTCGTTACGGGTCTGCGTCCGCACGGACGCAGTTCTTTTTGCTTTCTTCTGCATCCATGATACCCTTTTTTAGCGGGAAATGCAATCATTTTGGCGCAAAAAAACAGGCTGCCGTGCAAAAAACACGGCAGCCTGCGGAAAAAGCTTTATTTTGCGTACTCCACAGCGCGGCTCTCGCGGATGACGTTGACCTTGATCTGGCCGGGGTAATCCAGCGTATCCTCGATCTTTTTGGCGATGGCGCGTGCCAGCAGGATGACCTGATCGTCGCTGATGACGTCGGGCTTGACCAGAATACGCACCTCGCGGCCTGCCTGTACGGCAAAGGCCTGCTCCACGCCCTCGAAGCTGGAGGAGATCTCCTCCAGATTTTCCAGACGCTTGACGTAGCTTTCCACGTTCTCGCGGCGGGCACCCGGGCGGGCGGCGCTGATGGCGTCGGCAGCCTGAATGATGAAGGCCAGCGGGGTCTTGGGCTCCACGTCGCCGTGGTGTGCCTCAATGGCGTGGATGATCTGGGTGTTCTCCTTGTACTTGCGGCAGATGTCCACGCCGATCTGGACGTGGCTGCCCTCGATCTCGTGATCCAGTGCCTTGCCGATATCATGCAGCAGACCGGCGCGGCGTGCCATGGTAACGTTCACACCCATCTCGCCTGCCAGCAGACCGGCCACCCAAGCCACTTCCATGCTGTGGGTCAGGGCGTTCTGGCCAAAGCTGGTGCGGTACTTCAGTCGGCCGATCAGCTTGATCAGGTCGGGGTGCAGGCCGTGGATGCCCAGCTCCATCACCGCACGCTCGCCCTCGCGCTTCATCTGCAGTTCCAGATCGTGGCGGCACTTTTCCACCGTCTCCTCGATGCGGGCGGGGTGGATACGGCCATCGCCGATCAGGCGCTCCAGCGTCATGCGGGCCACCTCGCGGCGGGTCTGGTCGAAGGAGGACAGGGTAATGGCCTCCGGGGTATCATCGATGATCAGATCCACGCCGGTAGCGGTCTCCAGTGCGCGGATATTGCGGCCCTCGCGGCCGATGATGCGGCCCTTCATCTCATCGCTGGGCAGCGGCACCACACTGACGGTGGTCTCGCTGCAATGGTCGGCAGCGCAGCGGCTGACGGCCTGCCCGATGAGGTTGCGGGCGATGTTATCGCAGTTTTCCTTCAGGTCGGTCTCGTAGGCGGCAACGCGCACGGCCTTTTCGTGGGTCAGCTCCTCGTCCACCTTATGCAGCAGCACCTCGCGGGCGTCCTCCTGGCTCAGACCGGCCAGCGTTTCCAGACGCTCCATCTCCTTGGCGCGCAGAGCGTCGATCTCTGCCAGACGCTCCTCGGCCTCGGCAGCGCGCTTTTTCAGCTCTTCTTCCTTCTTTTCCAGCGCTTCGGTCTTGCGGTCCAGCGCTGTTTCCTTCTGGTCGATGCGGTTCTCCTGACGGCTGATCTCCGCACGGCGCTGCTTGATCTCCTTGTCGGCCTCTGCCTTCTGGGCATCGACCTCGGCTTTCAGACGGAAAGCCTCGTCCTTTGCTTCCAGAACCGCTTCCTTGCGCTTCTGGTCGGCGGTCTTGATCGCCTCGTTCACCAGCCGGGTAGCCTCGGCCTCGGCGCTGCCGATCTGGGCTTCGGCGGTCTTTTTACGGTTGTTGTAACCAATAAAATAGCCCGCAGCCACACCGACAACAGCAACGATCAAGGCCACGATCACTCCGATCGCGGTCATTGCGTTCACTCTCCTTTGTTTCAATTCAATGCAAAATTAAAAGCAGGAGACGCTGCGCAGCAGGACACGGGCAATGATATAGAAAGAGCTTTCAATGCAAAAAGTGACACCAAAACCATACGCACCACCCAAAACCGGCGGCACGGGCAAAAGCATACGGCTTTTCTCTTTACGGTTCCATTTTATATCAAACAGGCACGCTTTGCCTGAAACGGGCACAGGGGTCACACTGAAACCTGCGTACAGCGTCTTTGATTCCATACTACTAAATATAGTACGAAACATTTGCCCGCTTGTCAAGAGGAAAACCCTGCCCGCAGAACATTTTGTGCAGAAAAACAAAAATAAGATGACTGAGGGGGTTCTCTCCCCAAACCAAAAAGGCTGCCCCGGAGAACGGAGCAGCCCTTCTGGTTTATGATGAAGAGAAGAAAATGAAGGAGATGTCTTATTATTTGGCGGCTTTTTCGCCCTCCGGGAAGATGATCTTATTCACAAAGAAGAAGATGACCATGGAGATGCCGCCGTTGAGGACGGTGGTGCCGATGTTGTAGATGAAGTCCGGCACCAGCAGCCCGGCCACCGCCACCCAGATGCAGTTGATGGAATTGACGATGCAGGTGATGACGCAGAACGCCAGCACATACCAGCCGATCTGTTTTGCCAGATTGCCCTTGCTGCGGAACACAAAATTGCGCTGGATGGGGAAGTTGATGCACTCGCCGATGACCATGGCGATCATGTAGGCGCAGAAGTAGGGCAGGCCGCCGTGGGCGGCATCGTAGCCGAGGATGTTCCATTTGAAGGTCTCGCCGAACAGGGTAATGTCGATGCCCGGCCAGCCGAAATCCACCACCGGCAGGCTGGCAAAGGCCTTGGGCAGAAATTGCAGCAGCAGGTACTTGAACACGGTGATGAGGTTGGACACGATGACGAATAGGCCGCCCTCGCGCACCCACTTGGCAGCGGCGGGGTGCTTTGCCGCAAAGTTATTCCAGAAATTCATAGCCTGCTTCCTTTCAGCTGTTTTTCAAGCGCTCTTCCATGCGGCTGTTCAGCACGAGGTTCTTCACGGCCTCCACGATCACCCGCACAAGGCCGATGATCCAGAAGCCCTGCAGCTCCATCACGATGCCGTCCACCATGCCCATGCTGATGGCGCCGTTGGTCATTTTGGACAGCGCCCGCAGAGGCATATTGTACTGGAACAGGATGTTCAGGTCGGGCTTGCCCTTTTTGATGCTGCGGCGCAGCAGGGTGCCCAGCACGGCAGCCGCCAGCCAGCCGATGGGGCTGCGTCCGTGTCCCATCTCGCCCAGCGTCATGTTGCGGTCGATGTGCACCTTGTTCTCCGGGATGGGACGGCCCAGCAGCGCCTCAAATTCCGCGTCCGGCACGTTCTGCACCTGCGCAGTGCGGTAATGCTCCAGATTTTTGCCCGCGTAGGGGTCGGGTGCGCCGGTGCCCGCCACCGTGACAGCGGCAGTCAGACGGATATCGGCGCTGGAAGCGCCCACCAGCAGCTGATAGCTGCCGCCCTCTACCTCCCAGCGGTCGGTCTTGACGTTCCAGTAGCGGAAGGCTTTGTCGTCCAGCGGGATGGTGACGGTCTTGCTCTCTCCGGCTTCCAGCTGCACCTTGGCAAAGCCCTTCAGCTCCTTGACGGGGCGGAAAACTTTTGCATCCGGCTTTGCCACATACAGCTGCACCACCTCGGCACCTGCACAGCTGCCGGTGTTGGTGACAGTCAGGGTCACGCCCTTTTCGTCTGCTTTCAGGTCACTGTACGCAAAGCTGGTATAGCTCAGGCCGTAGCCGAAGGGGAAGGCGGTGGGCACACCGGCGGTGTCGTAGTAGCGGTAGCCTACATACAGACCCTCGCGGTACTCCACAGTGGGGCCGTCGCCGCCGAAATGCGCTTTTGCGGGGGTGTCGGCGTAGCTGCGCGCCCAAGTCTCAGCCAGCTTACCGCAGGGGTTCTGCGCGCCGGTGAGCACCTCGACCAGTGCGCCCGCACCGGCCTGACCGCCCAGACAGCCGTAGACCAGCGCCTTGCAGTCCTTGACCCAATCGCTTTCCAGCGAGGAGCCTGCACTCAGCAGCACCACCACGTTGGGGTTCGCTGCCGCCACAGCCGCCAGCAGTTCCAGCTGGTTCTCTGCCAGCTTCATGTCGGCGCGGTCGATGCCCTCGCTCTCCTTGATCTCGTCCAGACCCATGCACAGCAGCACCACATCGGCGTTCTTTGCCAGCAGCACCGCCTCGGCTTTCAGTGCCTCATCGGGCTTGCCCTGCCGGTCAAAGCCCTTGGCGTAGCCGACGCTGTTCAGGCCGCTCTCGGCAAGGCAGTCCAAGAAGGAATCCACCTTGATGGAGTTGACGGCGCTGGAACCTGCCCCCTGATAGCGGGGGGTCTCGGCAAAGTCGCCGATGACCGCCACCTTTTCCCCCTTTGCAAGGGGCAGCAAGTTGTTTTCGTTCTTCAGCAGCACGATGCTCTGGGCAGCAGCCCGGCGTGCCAGTGCGTGGTGGGCGTCGGCATCGAACTTGCCGGGTGCGGCGTCCACCGCCGCCTTGGTGGTGAACACCAGTTCCAGCAGTTCCTCCAGCCGGGCGTCCACGTCTGCCTCGGTGATCTTGCCGGTCTGCACTGCTTTCATCAGCTCCCGGATGGCGTCCCCGCCGGGGGCGGGCATTTCCAGCGTAGAGCCGTTCTTTACGCCAAGGGCGTGGTCGTTGCTGCCGCCCCAGTCGGTGACCACTGCGCCGTCAAAGCCCCAGTCCCTGCGCAGGATCTCCATGAGCAGGTGGGCGTTCTCGTTGGCGTAGGTGCCGTTGACAAGGTTATAGGCGGACATGATGGTCTTGGGCTGCGCCTCCTTGACCACCATCTCGAAGCCGGTCAGGTAAATTTCCCGCAGGGTGCGCTCGTCCACGATGGAATCCGAGGCCATGCGGCGCAGCTCCTGACTGTTCACGGCAAAGTGCTTGGGGCAGGCGGCAATGCCGTTTTTCTGGATGCCGCGAACGTAGGCCGCCGCCATCTTACCGGCAAGGTAGGGATCCTCCGAGAAATACTCGAAGTTGCGGCCGCACAGCGGGCTGCGCTTGATGTTCAGGCCGGGGCCCAGCAGCACCGACACGCCCTGTGCCGCTGCTTCTTCGCCCATGGCTGCGCCCACAGCCTCGCCAAGCTCCGGGTCCCAGCTGTTGGCCACGGTGGCCGAGGTGGGGAAGCAGGTGGCGGGCACACTGGGGTTCAGGCCCAGATGGTCAGCTGCGCCCGCCTGCTTGCGCACGCCGTTGGGGCCGTCCGACAGGGTAATGGCCGGGATGCCCTTGCCCGGCAGCGCCCGGGTGGTGAACACCGTACCGCCGCTCAGCAGGGCGCATTTCTGTTCCAGGCTCAGTGTTTGAATGATGTCTGCGTGTTTCATAGCTTGGCTCCTGACGATGAACAAAGAAAAGGGGCGGGCGGATACCCGCCGCCCCCTTGCGTGTTAGAATTTATCCGTTAGGCGTTGATGTTTTTGGATGGCTTATAATTTTCAGGGTGCATCTGCTCGTCCTTATTGCGGCGGACCATCCAGTAAATGCAGCCCACTGCCAAAACTGCGACAACGGCATCCAGCGTGTACATCCACTTCATCCAGAGCGGCGTGATATTGACCAGCTTAGAAGTCTCAGACAGACCGTTCATAGCGACACTGTGGCTGACCGTATAGCAGATATCGTGCGCGGCGTTCCGCAGATAGGTCATGATCTGCGGGTCATTCTTATAATCTCCCAGATCAAAAGAAGTTTCGTTGGTGTTCATCCACATATCGGTACCAGCCTGCAAGCCAGCCTTGATATCCATATAATCCGGCAGACCAGCAAAGTCCGTGATCACGATGCCATGGAAGCCCCACTCGTTCCGCAGAACATCCGTCAGGAGTTCATAGTTTGCACCGCACCATTTCGTGCCGATGCGGTTGAATGCGTTCATCACGCCCAGCGTTTCACCGCTCTTGACACTCTCTTCAAACGGTGCGAGGTACAGCTCACGCAGTGCCTGTTCGTTCAGGAATGCGGAAATGCCGTCCTTCGAACCCTTGATGTTCATGTTTTCATCGATCACACCCTCGGTATCGTTGACTGCAAAGTGCTTGATGTAGCAGAACAGGCCCTTGCTCTGAGCGCCTTCCACCGTGGAAGCACCCATCTTACCGCTGATGAAACCATCCTCCGCGTAATACTCGAAGTTACGGCCGCTGTACGGAGTTCGATGGATATTCATAGCCGGTGCATACCAGCCCTGAATTCCTGCGAACATTGCATCATTGCCAACCGCAACACCCATCTCATAGGCCAGATCCGTATTCCATGTGGAACCAATCACAACTTCCGTGGGATATGCCATTCCCTGCGTACCACCGATCAGCGTTGCAGAGATACCGGCAGGGCCATCCTTTTCCTTGGTGGCGGGCTTCAGGATATAGTTCAGGCTCGGCGTACCATAGCCGCCCATGCGGACCATGTAAGCCAGATCATCGGCAGATATCACATTCAGGATGTCGTTCCACGAATCATCATCGAACATCGTATCACGGTAATGCGCAAGCGTCAGATTTTCCGTGTTCTCCTCACCCGTGACAGGCATCGTATAGGCATCCTTGTCCTCCGTATACTGGGGATACAGTGCATCAATGATCTCCTGCGGGAAAGTAATGTACTTTTCGCCGGTGGTCTCGTCCACGCGCGTGCAGAATGCAGTCGGGAACGTGCCGACCCAGTCATTACGGGTCAGGTACTTGGTATCAGAATATTCGTCGTAATTTGCAATGTTGGCGTAATCGAACTTATTGGAGATTTCCGTACCCGTGGTGCTGTCCACAGCATACGTCTTGGTATCCAGAGCGGCATTGTTCCACTCTGCGGTCATCGTGCTGTCGCCTTCTGCGGTCATGCCATCCGCAACCGTCTTGCCCTTTGCGGCTAGAATGTTGTTCAGGGCATCATGTGCATCATGGCCCACTGCAAAGTAGTAATCGCCTGCATCCAGAATATAGGTCTTTGCATTGGTATAGTCATAGGACTTCAGGCTTTCCTTGTCCACCTGAATCTCCACGACCTGAGATTCGCCCGGCTTCAGCACGTCCGTCTTTGCGAAACCAACCAGCTCCACAGAGGCTTTTTCCACATTGTTCTCGCGGTCATAATCGGTATACGGAGACTGTGCATAAAGCTGAACGACCTCCTTTCCGGAGTAAGTATCGCCAGTATTGGTAACTTTCACTTTTGCGGTGAAGGTATCCCCGTTCTGGGTCAGAGAGAAATCGCTGTAATCAAAGGTGGTATAGCTCAGACCGTAGCCAAAGGGATAGATGACTTCGCTTGCATAGTCGTAATCGCCCGCGTTACCCTGACCCAGAACCACATCTTCGTAACGGGTCTCGTAGTAGCGGTAGCCGACATAGATGCCTTCCTCGTACACAATGTACTGGTCGGATTCATTGGAGAAGCCGTTCTCGATCCAGAAGTTTGTGCCGGCATTCTGTGCGGCGGGAGAGCTGTTGGCATCTGCGGCATAAGTATCCACCAAACGACCGGAAGGAACCACATCGCCAACCAGTGCGTCAGCAATGGCATACAGACCCGTTTGACCGACACCGCCGGCCCAGATCGCCGCCTTGATGTTAGGATACTGGCTCAGCCAGCCCAGCTCCATGGCATTATTGGCATTCAGCACAACCACCACATCATCAAACTGGTCATTGACCGCCTTCAGCATATCCGCCTCTTCGGTGCTCAGTTCCAGATAGTTGCCGGAGTTGTCCGCAACGCCTGCGGTCTCTGCAAAATTCACAGCAGTCAGGTCGGAACCTTCGCCGCCAGAACGAGAGATCACAACGATCGCGGCATCGCTGTACTCATCAAAAGAGGACTGCGCCGCAGATGCAACATCTGCCCAAGGCACTTCATTGATCGAAAACTTACCGCCGCGCCAGTTCGGTGCACTACGCTGATATCCGTCCTCACTCTTCTTGGTGTAGAAATCCCACAGGGTCGGATTCACACTCAGTCCGGACTTTTCCAACGCCGTCTTGAGCGTCGGTGCCGTGGAAGTATCCACAGAACCGGAACCGGCACCACCATAGACGATGTTCACAGACGAAACCGAGAACACGCTGACTTTGTCACCTTTATTCAGCGGCAGACCGCCGTTGTTTTCCAAAAGCACGAGGCCCTCGCTCTCGATATTCTGAGCGACCTGACCATTGTGCTCATTCAGTTCTTCTTCACTGCTGAAATCGCACGGGAAGTAGTTGCTGTCTACATCCTCTCCGGTTTCAACGATTTTAAACGTATCGTGGTTAAAGTGCGTGGAAATCAGTCCACGGTACGAATACGCAGCAACATTGCCAACGATCAGTGCCGCAAGAACCACCGCCATGACGGGAATCGTGATTCTCCGAAACGTCTTGTTGGACATCCGTTTCTTCTTCATCCGTAGTGTCCTCCTACTTCTTTCAAGTCAAATAATCTGATTTTGGATGCGGCCGCATCTCTGACGATGGTTATAGTATAGCATATTCATTTTCTTTTCACATGTTTCCAGCATAACCTGTCATTTCAACTGCACAATTTGCAAAAGTTACAATAAGGTTTCAAATTTTATTGTGCTAATACACAAATATTGCAACATTGTATTTGTGCACCCTGCCAGACAAAAAAACGGCAGGGGATACCTGCCGTAAAAATATTATTGCTTTTGGGGCAGCGGAAATAAGATCCGCAGGGTGCACCAGTTGTTTTCCCAGTGCATCGTCATGCTGCCGCCGTGCTGCCCGACGGTGGTGCGGACGCTTTTCAGGTCCGACCCCTGCTGCGGCAGACCGTCCGCATCCAGTGCGGGGGCGGCCTCTGTATAATGCTCGAACCGCAGCATGGCAAAGCCGCCCTGACTGTACACCGCCACCTTGATGAGCCGCTTTTCGGGGTCCGGCTCGGCGCGCACGGCGGCAATGGCGTTGTCCAGCGCCACGCCCACGATGGTGCACAGCTCCCGGATGGTGAGAAAGCCCAGCATCCTGCCGTCCGCCACGCTGGTGATGGTGATATTCTCCTGCTGGCATTCCATGGTCTTGGCGGTGAGCAGGGTATCCAGCACCGGGTTGCCGGTCTTGTTCTCGGCCTCGTACTGGCGGATATTCTGCTCCATGGCGGCAATGGCAGCGTTCTGCTTGGTCTGGTCCTGCTCCTCCCGGATGCGGGCAAGCTGGACTTTCAGCTCATGGTACCGCCGGTTGATGAGGTTGATGCCCTCCTTGCTGCGCTTGTACTGCTCGTACTGGCGGTGCAGTACCTCGTCCATGGCGGCAAGCTCGCTGTGCAAAGCGTTCTCCTGCAGCTGCTCGTGCTGCACAGATAAGATCAGCACGCCGGAAAAATCCACCAGAGTGCGGATGGAAAAAATGCTCATGTTGATCTCGCTGCCGGGCAGAAAGCCCAGATTGCTTACCGCAAAGGCAGTCAGCGCCAGCATGACCGCCGTCAGGGCGGCGCTGCCGCCGATCTGTAAGTGCCCGGCGGGCTGGGGACGGCGGTGCTGCAGATAGCACATGATGCCGAACAGCGTCCCATACACCAGTGCCAGCAACAGCAAAGAAAGCGGCTCCCATGGGCCGCGGGCGGGCCAGAGGGCGCAGTGCAGCTGCCACTCCACGCTGGCGGCAAGCTCTGCCAGAATAAACGCCCGTGCGCAGTGATACCCGGCTTCCAGCAGAGTGATGTTCCACATGCCCCATAGATATAGGTAGGAAAACCCGATGGCCGCTGCCATGCAGGGGATCCAGAGCCCGCCGGGCACATCGCCCGTCAGCCCCAGAAAGGCCGACAGCACCGCCGCCCACAGCAGGGTGACACCCCCGGTGACCGCTCTGGAAAAGCGGGGCGCAAGCGCCGGGGTGAACAGCAGCACCGCAAGACACTCGGCAAGGGCGGTGTACAGCCGGGGGATATCCGGCAGCGCGGTCATGAGCCTTCACCTCCGATGTAATCGGTCAGTGCGGCAAGAAAAGCCTTACGCTTGGGGCGGCTGACCTGCAGCTCGCAGGGGCCCACCTGCACGGTGCTCTGCCGCAGCTCCCGCACCTGTGCCAGATTGACAAGATAGCCGCTGTTGCAGCGGGCAAAGGGGCAGTCTGCCAGCTTTTCCTCAAAGGCCTTGAGGGTGCCGGGGGCGGAAAAATCGCCCTCATCGGTATAAAAATGCACCCGGTGCCCCTCGCTTTCCAGATAATAGATGCTTGCGGTGTCCAGCCGGCGCAGCCCGCCCTCCACCGGCACGGTCAGGTAGTGCTTTGCCCGCTTTTCCAGCCGGGCAACCGCCTTGAGCAGCTGCTGCGAAAAGGCAAAGTAGGGCACCGGCTTCAGCACATAGTCCAGCGCTCCCACCGAGTAGCCCCGGATGGCGTACTGCGCCATATTGGTGATGAAGATCAGGATGACGTCTGCATCCATCTGCCGGATGCGCTCGGCCGTGGTCATGCCGTCCAGATGCTTCATCTCCACATCCAGAAAAATAATGTCGTAGACCGCGCGGTAATCCTCCAGAATATCCACGCCGTCCGCAAAGACCGTCACTTCAAACTCTGTCCCGTACTGCCGGGTATACCGCCGGACATACTCCTGCAATACCCCCTGTACCTCCGCGTCGTCCTCTACGATCGCCACCCGGATCATGACCGCACCTCCCTTACCACACCTTTGTGGAACTGTTACGGCTCTATTATAGCGCAATCCCGTCCGGTTTGCCAAGGGGCACTCCGCAACAAAGGGCAGGGCAGCCCACAGCTGACCACCGTGGACGTCAACCCCTACCAGCTGGGCATGGAGGCTGCCAGCCAGACCATCAACCACATCGAGAACCCGAACCTTCTGGCCACAAAGATCATCGTGCCGCACAAGCTCATCCCCCGGGAGAGCTGCTGCCCGCCGGAGGAGCAGCGCTAGGAAGTGCTTTTTCAGCAAGACAGTGTCCGCTTCCGGGAGCTGCCGCGCAGCGCTTGCTATCCTGCCCCCAGAGTAGACAGCGTAAAAAACGCTGCATCCTCCGGGGGTATTTTTATGCCCAAAAAGGCACAAAAGAATGCCCGCCCACCTGTGGAAAACCACGGTGGGCGGGCATTTTATGGTTTATCGTTTGCGCGCTGCAAAAGCGTTCAGAGGGCGGTGGGCTGGGGTACCAGCCGGAAGAGCATTACGGGCAGCTCGCTGTTTGCAAAATCCAGCGTAAGGATGATCGTTCCGCGCTCTGTTTCAAAAGGCATCTCCGTCTGTGTGCCGTCCGGGGCAATGCGCACAAGCGTTTTGCCTTCCAGCAATCCGGCGGGCAGCGCGAGCCTTACCCGACCGGTGGGCTGCGTCAGGCTGCCTGCGGTTTCAAAGGCCACACTCAGGTATTCCCCGTTCGTCCGTGCGGTCACATCCTCCGCAGAAAGACTGCCGCTGTTAGCCCACGCCGTTGCCGCTTCGATCATTTCCAGCTGCGCGGCGTTTTCTGCCTGCCCGCACACGGGGCAGAAGGTCAGCGTTTCGCCTTCCGCAGTGCGGAAAGTAAACTTCCGGCAATCCGTGCTGCCAGTGTGCGCGCAGCCCTGCCGCAGACAACTGGCGCTCTGAGAGCCGGTTCCGTTCGGGGACCATGCACCGAACTGGTGCCCCAGCTGATCGGTCGGGTCTGCGGTGTAGCTGTCTTTGCAGCGGCTGCAGGTAAAAACAGTATAGCCGTCTGCTTCACAGGTGGGGGCTACGGTAACAGCCTGATAATCATGGTTCAGCGCGGGCAGTTCTGTATAGGTGGTATGGTCGCAGCGGGAACAGGTTTCGTAAGCATTCCAGCCGATTTCCGTACAGGTAGGGGCTTTTGCTGCGTATTGCTTCAAATCATGATTCAGCGCGGGCAGCTCTTTGCGGGTGGTATAGTTGCAGCCGAAGCGGGAGCAGGCTTCGTAAGCATCCCAGCCGATTTCCGTACAGGTAGGGGCTTTTGCTGCGTGCTGCTCCAGATCATGATTCAGCGCGGGCAGCTCTTTGCGGGTGGTATAGTCGCAGCGGGAGCAGGTGTCGTAAGCATTCCAGCCGATTTCCGTACAGGTGGCGGCTTTCGCTTCGTGCTGCACCAGATCATGCTGTGCGGGCTGCTCCACATAGGTGGTATAGTCGCAGCGGGAGCAGGCTTCGTAAGCGTTCCAGCCCTTTTCCGTACAGGTAGGAGCTTTTGCTGCGTATTGCTTCAAATCATGGTTCAGCGCGGGCTGCTCTGCATAGGTGGTATAGTCGCAGTTTTTGCAGGTATCGTAGGCGTTCCAGCCCTTTTCCGTACAGGTAGGGGCTTTCGCTGCGTGCTGCTTCAAATCATGGTTCAGTACGGGCAGCAACGGAGTGGCGAAATAGTCGCAGCGGGAGCAGGTTTCGTAAGCCCAGCCCATTTGCGTACAGGTGGGGGCTTTTATCACGCGCTGCCTCAGATCATGTTTCAGCGCGGGCCGCTCCACATAGGTGGTATAGTCACAACGAGAGCAGGTTTCGTAAGCATCACAGCCGGGTTCCGTACAAGTGGGGTCTTTTGCTTTGTAGTACACCAAATTATGTTTCAGTGCGGGGATTTCTTGATAATCGGTATAGTCGCAGTTTTTGCAGGTGTCGAAAGCATCCCAGCCAATGTCGGTGCAGGTAGGGGCTTTTGCTTTGTGATGCACCCGATCATGGTTGTTTGAGTCTTTTTCGCCGTATTCCTTACCACACACCGCACAAACCGCTTTGGCGCTGCAGGTTGCTGTGCCGCCGGTACAGTTTGCAGTATCAACTTCGCGGCAGTAGTTCGTGCAGCTGCGGGTGTGCGTGCCGTTGCCGGCGGATGACCACTCGCCCCATGCGTGACCGCCGTAGTAACTCCCTCCGCAAGTATTGCACATTCCCAGAGTGTCGCAGGTCGCGTAGCCGCCGCTGCAGCTTCCAGTCTCTTCTGCGTTGCAGCGCTTGCATCTGCGGGTGTGCGTGCCGTTGCTGGCGTAGTTAGGCGTCCACGCGCCCCATACGTGACCGGGAATATCGTATTCCGCGCCGCAATCTTCACAGATTTTGCCCTCGGTGCAGATGGGACCTTGGGTACCGCCGGTATGTACCTGTAAAAGCGTAACATTGCCATCGTTGTGGCAGTTCTGGCATTCAGTTACATAAACCCTATGATAGGTCGAATCATATTTTCTGTATCCGAGGATCTCACGTGTCTCCCTACTCCCACAGCGTAAGCAGTGCACCGGGACTGTTTCTGCCGCCGCTTTTAACACGATCCCCGGTATCAGGCACACCATTGCCAGCACCGTCAAACACCAGATCAGCCATTTTTTCATGTTACTCCCTCCTTGTCATCAAACCTTGTTATCCTTTCAGATCAAACTGCACGGACAGCGATGCAAGCACGGCATCTACCACCTTCCGCGCCTGGGCAAGCATATCGATCTCCGCCACAAAAGCGATGACCTGCTCGCGCTCCTGCGCGGGGACCTGCAGCGCACTCAGGCTCATGCTCAAATAGCGCCGTATTTTGCGTTCCAGCGTAAAGTAGGGGTCGCACCGCCGTGCCATGTAGCCGCGCATCATGCCAGCCGTGCCCAGCTCCATCTCGTAGAAATCGCACTCGGCGCACCCGGGCAGATACGCGCTGAACGCCGCCTGCAGCTCGGCCGTGGTACTGCGGTGGATGATCTCCGCCGTGGCGGGGAAGGTGTACGCTTCCACATAGATATCCCGCAGATTCTCGCTCAACTCGCTCAGCGCCAGCTGCAAAGCCGTTTCCACCGCGTAGAGGTACACCGGCGAGGGGGCGTTTGCCGCCAGCGGCCTTACCGCGCCGAACTGCCTGCTGAACATCATGCCGATCAGCTCGGTCAGCACACCGTCCTTGGTGCGGAAAATATTCTGGAACGACCCGGCGGAAACATCTGCTTCCTTTAAAATTTCTGCAACCTTGGTGTTCGTGTAGCCTTTTTCCAGAAAAAGCCGGACACAGGCGGTCAGGATCCGCCGTTTTGCTTCTTTGCTGTCGTATCTGCGCGCCATTGGGAATCATCCTTTTCTATGATTGGTTTCTGACCCAATTATATATTGATTTGAGAATTGCGTCAAGTAAACTTTTAAGGGCGTATTTTGGGCAGTTTGACGGGGGAGAACTTTCTGCATCTGTGCAAAGGTGCGCAGCCGGGCAAAACAAAGCGCAATGGACATTGCTGTTATCCGCTGCCGCAGCCAGACAGTTCGCGGCAGTAAAAAAGAGGCCACCGATCGGGGTGACCTCTTTTCAGCGTATTTTCAGCGTAAATCCCGCAGCAGGCGAACCCACCATCTCCATGACGGCTCTTTTGGAGTTGCTCTTTGCGTAAGATTGCAAGATAAATCTTATTTCTGACAGAAAGGGCCGAACCCGTGCAACGAGTCCGGCCCTTTCCGTACTTTGGTTGGATCTTAAGCAAAGTTATGGTAAATGAAGAAGTTGGCTTTGGGAGTTTACAGCAGGCTCAGTGCTTCCTCGTCTGCCACAAGGATGCAGTCCGGATGCAGCTGCAGGATGCTGCCGGGGCAGGCAGGGGTCACAGGGCCGGTCACGGCGTCCTTGACGGCCTGTGCCTTGGCTTTACCGTTGGCTACCACCAGCACCTTGCGTGCCTGCATGATGGTCTTGATGCCCATGGTGTATGCCTGTTTGGGGACAAGGTTCTCGTTGCCGTCAAAGAAGCGCTTGTTGGCTTCGATGGTAGTGGGCGCAAGGTCGATGCAGTGGGTCTCCAGCTCAAAGGCTTCGCCCGGCTCATTGAAGCCGATATGACCATTGGGGCCGATGCCCAGCAGCTGCAGGTCGATGCCGCCCAGCTTGTGGATGATACCGTTGTAACGGGCACACTCGGCGGCGGTGTCCAGATTGGTGCCGTCCGGCAGGTTGGTCTTGGCCGGGTCGATATTCACCTTGCTGAACAGGTTCTCGTTCATGAAATACCAGTAGCTCTGGGGGTGCTCCTTGGGCAGGCCGCGGTACTCATCCAGATTGACAGTAGTGACCTCGGAGAAATCCAAATCGCCTTTGTTGTACCAGTCCACCAGTTGGGCATAAGTGCCCACCGGGGTGCCGCCGGTGGCAAGACCCAGTACACAGTCCGGCTTCATGATGACCTGTGCGGAGATGATGTTGGCCGCTTTGCGGGACATATCCTGATAATCTTTTGCGCGGATGATCTTCATAATAACGCTCCTTTTATAGTACTGTTACGCCTGCGTTCCGGCAGGCCTGTAAAAATTCTACGGGCAGCTTTCCGTCCGAGATCACAATATCAATATCGGACAGCTCGCAGATGTGGAATGTGCTTTTCAGTCCGATCTTGGAGGAATCCAGCAGCACGGCTTTCTGCTCACAGCGGCGGAGCACGGTCTGCTTGAGCCGTGCTTCATCCTCCACGCCGCAGGTAAAACCGGTTTCCGGGCTGTAACTGGTCACGCCCAGCAGCAGCAGATCAAAGTTGATGCCCTCCATCGTCTGGATGCTCTGTGCACCGCAGACGCTCAGGCTGAATCGGTTCAGTCTGCCGCCCGGCAGGGATACATTGGGCTTTTCCAGCTTTGCCAGCTCCATGGCGCAGCTCAGGCCGCTGGTGTAGATGAGCATGGGCTGATCCGGGATGCACCGGGCCACTGCTGTGGCGGTGCTGCCGGAATCCAGAAACAGGGTGGTGTTGGGGCGCAGCAGAGCAGCGGCTTTTTCGGCAATGATCTGCTTTGCTTCGGCATTGCGGGCGGCACGGCGGCTCAGCAGGTCGTCTGTGCCTACCACCTGCTCCACCGACTTGACACCGCCATGCACCCGCACCACACGGCGGGCTTCATCCAGTGCTTTCAGGTCTGTGCGCAGGGTCATTTCCGAAACGGAAGGGAAAGCTTCCTTGAGCTGGGCAAAGCTAATGCTGCCTTTGCGGTTCACCAGCTCCACGATTTGATTGCGGCGTTGTTCCATGGGGGATTCCTCCTGTCTGCGTTTGTCCTGTCCCATGGCACGTTCTGCTTAGTCCTCCGGGTTGAAGTTTGCCAGCAGATATTCCTCTGCTTCCGGGCACCACAGGCCGTTGTGGGCATCCACGATGTCAGCCAGTGCGGTATAGCGGGGGTCGTTGTCCTGTTCGCCCTTGGCACGCAGATCGGTCAGGGCGATGAGGGGCATGGTCAGGTGGGTGTAGATCAGCTTTTTGCCGCCGGGGATCTTGGGCAGGTTGAGGGTGGTCTCGGCAGCGGCGTTCAGACCGCCGATGTGGGTGACCATCACAGCCGGATCGATGCGCTTAGCGGCGGTCAGTTCCAGCGACTCGATCATGTCGGCGGTATTACCGCCGGTGGTGCCCATGACATGGGTAGAATTGTAGTGCACATCGTAGAAGTTCATCTTGGCGCTGAACTGCTTGTCGGTGGGGCCTGCAAAGAAGTTCAGGCAGCCGTCACGACCCAGCACAGCACTGGACAGCTCCACTACCGGCGCGATGGGGGCGTAGCAGAACACATCATCAAAGCCGGTACCGCCGGTCAGCTCCCGCAGCTCGGCAGCGGGGTCTGCCATGTTGGCGGTGTTGACGAAGTACAGGTCGATGCCGTCCTTCTCCTTGACCTCCTTCGGGGGGAAGAGGGACTCCGCACGGGCCAGACGATCCTCGTTGATATCGGTGACCACCACCATGCCGGGGCGCACATCACGGTGCAGTGCGTAGGTCAGAGCACCCAGACCCATGGGGCCTGCACCGGCCAGAATCGCCAGCTTGCCACCCTTCTTGATGCCCATATCGTGATGGTACACACCCATCTTGGTGTGGTAGGCGGCGTTGAAAGCACCGATGGAGCAGCTCATAGGCTCGGCCAGAGAAGCCTCGTAGTAAGCACGGCCCTTGTACTCCAGCAGGCAGCCCAGTTCCATGACCTCGGCAGGGATGATGCAGTAGGTGGCGTCGCCGCCGAAGAACTCGTAGGAGTAGCCGGGGCTCCACATGGTGCCCTTGTAGTTCAGGGCGGGCTGCAGGGTGAACTTCATGCCGGGCTTGAACTTGTCCTGATGCGCCTTGCCCACCTTGACGATATCACCGGCGAACTCGTGACCCATGATGGCGGGGTGCTCGGCTACATCCGGATGCACACGCTTGTGCGCAGTGCCTCCATCAGCCGGGGCGTTTCGATCAGCTGCCCGCTGACATTCTGCATGACCTCCACCGGGACGCCGTTCCCGTCATCCGGGGCCAGCAGCACCAGTGCCCCCAGCACGATGCGCCCCGGCTCATAGACCGGCGGCTGTGCCTGCAGATAGCCCAAGCGGCAGTCCTTTACCGCACTTGTCCTGCAATGGAGCAGCAGGGCATACAGGGGTTTGATGTAGGTATCGCCCAGCGTTTCACGGCGGCGAAGCTGCTGCTCCACCAGCCGGGCGTCCGCTTCCTGCGGGCAGAACAGCTGCGCCGCTGCATGGATGAGGGCAGCGCGGCTGCCGGGAGCCTTGACGGGCTGGATGGTCAGATGTTCCAGCAGCCCGGTCATGGACCGGGTCAGGCGCGCATAATACTGCAGCTTGGAGCCTGCGTGCGGTGCATCCTGCACAGGCTGCACCGCCGGTTCCGGTTCTGCGCGGTTCTGGCTGTACCGCGTGATAGCGTCCTTCAGCACGGCACGATCCGGCTCCAGCAGGGAAGGGCTGATGCACACTGCCGGGTAATCCAGTTCCAGCGGCACGGTGGAGATAATGAAGTCGATTTTTCTCCGGCACAGGTCGGCGGCGTTCAGCTCCCGCACCGAGCAGCACCCCTCCACCTGCAAAGAGGGAAACTCGTTTCCCAGCAGGGAAGCCAGAAAGCGGCTGGAACCCATGCCCAGCGGACAGGCCACTACCACCCGCAGCCGCAGCCGGAACATGGCATTCTGTTCCAGCACTGCGCCAAAGTGCATGGCAAGGTAGGCCGCTTCGGCGTCCGAGATGGCGGGCAGGACGAATTGCTGCTGCACCGCATCACAGGCGGCGCGGGTGGCTTTCCACAGGCCGGGGTAGGCGGTGCGGATGGTGTCCAGCTGGGGGTTTTCGGTACGAATGTTCTGCTCCACCCGCAGCAGCATGGGGCGCAGGTGGCAGTACAGGTCATCCCGCAGGGAGGTGTAACCGGAAAGGTCTGTGTGCAGCGCCTTTTCCATTTCCCGGATAAGGGCGGCTTCCAGATTCCGCAGCTCCATCTCCTGCGCACTGCCCCAAGGATCCTCCGCACCCAGATAGGCGGAGAGATACAGTTCCAGATACTGCGCTTCCTCAGGCGGCAGGGTCAGCCCGAAGGCGCGGTTCAGCGCCGCCACCAGCCGGGCAGCATGATTGCCCGCCGGGCGCAGCCCTCTGGGGGCACTGCCCTTGTCGCCGCCCTGCCGCAGCTGCTGAATGGTCAGGGTGCAATGGATCGCCAGCGCCAGAAAACCTGCATCCGGCAGATGGAGCTGTTCTTCCTGTTCAAACTGCTGCAAAACCGCCCAGACCTTTTCGGCCGTTTTTGTATCCAGCAGGGTCGAGAAGATCTCGTTTTCCGGCATCCGTCCGCAGAGCACCTCTGCCAGTTCCTTTTCCGGCATACTGCTGCGCAGCAGGGCAGACACCACCCTCCGGTAGGAAGAAGCATCCCCCTGCAGCCAGACCCCCACGCCGGGGCGGCGGAACATCTCCACCCGGTAGGGGTGTAGCTTGGTCTCAAGTTCATCCAAGTCTGCAGACAGCGTGCTTTCCGAAACGCCAAGCGCCCGTGCCAGTACCGCTGTTTTGCAGGGCTCCTGCTCGCTGAGCAGCCTTGTCAAAAGCTGCTGCCGCCGCTCTGCGCGGGAAAGTTTTTTCCTGTCGCCGCTGTTCAGCTGGGTGCGCAGTGCGTCTCGCCGCTCCGGCGCTTCATCCAGCAGCAGACCCTTGCCGGGATTTCGCACAAAATGCGCCCCGGCAGCCTGCATCCACTGCTCCACAGCGGGCAGCTCCCGCAGCACGGTGCGGCGGCTGACCCCGATGCTTTCAGCCAGCGCCGCCGTGGTGGGCTGCATCTGCGGCTCGGACTACACCATGCTGATGGGCGCCATGGTCATGGGCCCTCTGGCCGGCTGGGTCATCAAGCAATTCGATAAGAAGGTGGAAGGCCATATCCCCGCCGGTTTCGAGATGCTGATCAACAACTTCTCCATCGGCATTCTGGGTATGTTGCTGGCCATCCTCGGCTACTACGTCATCGGCCCGTTCATGACTGCCATCCTCACCGTGCTGACCGCCGGTGTGGACTTCCTTGTGGCGCACAGCCTGCTGCCGCTGGTGTCCATCTTTATTGAGCCTGCCAAGGTATTGTTCCTGAACAACGCCATCAACCACGGCATCTTCAGCCCCATCGGTGCAAGTCAGGCTGCTGAGACCGGTCGTTCCATCATGTATATGCTGGAAGCCAACCCCGGTCCCGGTCTTGGTGTCCTGCTGGCCTACTGCTTCTTCTGCAAGGACGACACCACCCGCCAGTCCGCTCCCGGTGCTGTGATCATCCACCTGCTGGGCGGCATCCACGAGATCTACTTCCCCTACATCCTGATGAACCCCGTGATCATCATCGCCCCCATCGTGGGCAACTTCTGCGCCATCCTGTTCTACTCTATGACCGGTGCAGGTCTGTCCGGTCCTGCTTCTCCCGGTTCCATCATCGCCTACATGGCAATGGCTCCCCGGGATTCCATTCTCACCGTTCTGCTGGGCGTTGTCATCGCCGGTGCAGTCTCCTTTATCCTGTCCTCGGTCATTCTGAAAGCGACCTCCGGTCACACCAAGAGCCTGACCGATGCCCAGAATGAAATGAAGGAGATGAAGGCACAGGCTAAGGGCGAGATTCCTGAGCCTACTGCCGTAAATGTCGGTCAGATCCGCAAGATCGTCTTTGCCTGCGATGCCGGTATGGGTTCCAGCGCCATGGGTGCTACCAAGTTCCACAACCGCATTAAGGCGGAGCGCCCCGACTTGACCGTGACCAACTCCAGCGTGGATACCATCCCCGCCGACGCGGACGTGGTGGTCTGCCAGCGCGTTCTGGCTGACCGTGCCGCCAAGTGCGCCCCGCAGGCACAGCTTGTTACATTGGATAACTTCCTTGCAGATCCGCATCTGGACGCATTGTACAATGCACTGACCTCCACTACCCCGGCACTGGATGCCAAGGCCGAAGCTGCCGCCAATGAGGAGATCGTATCCGACCTGCGCAATGCAGCCGTAGCCCCTCTGGCGGCTGCCGTGACCGAGGCTTCCAAAGCCAACGGTTCCGTGATGAAGATCCAGGCGGAGGACATCCAGCTGGGTCTGCCCTCCGTCACCAAGGAGGAGGCCATCCGTGCCGCCGGTGCGCTGCTGGCAAAGCGCGGCTATGTGGATGACAGTTACGCCGATGCCATGGTGGAGCGCGAAAAGCTGGTGAGCACCTACATGGGCATGGGCGTAGCCATTCCCCACGGCACCAGCCAGAAGAAGGGCACCGTTAAAAAGTCCGGCGTTGTCCTGCTGCAATATCCGCAGGGCGTGGACTTCGGCGATGAAAAAGCCTACCTCGTGTTCGGCATTGCCGGTGTCGGCAACGACCATCTCGACCTGCTGGGCAATGTCTGCGAGATTTTGGAAGACGAGGATGCGCTGGAACAGCTCAAGACCACTTCCGATATGAACTATGTGCTGGAGCACTTACAATAACGATTCCAAAAAGGAGAGATTTTTTATGAAGAGCATCGATATCACCATTCAGGACAAAGAAGGTCTGCACGCCCGTCCCGCCGGTATCCTGAGCAAAGCTGCCAAAGGCTTTGAGAGCAAAGTCACTATGACTAAGAACGGCAAAGTCGCCGACATGAAGAAGATCTTTGCCGTAATGGGTCTGGCCGTGAAGTGCGGCGAGACCGTGACCATCGCCGCCGATGGCCCGGACGAGGATGCCGCCATCGAAGAATTGACCAAGCTGTGCAAGGACGCATGACTTCTCCCTCCGTCTATGACCGTTCTGCATAAATACTGCTGACGCAAAACCGCTCCGGGCAGAACGCTCGGAGCGGTTTTACTGTCAGTATGCGTTTTTCATCACCGTGTTTTCCAGAAAGCTGAAAAACACATCGTATTCATTTGGGGTCAGCATTTTGGGAGAACGCATGATCACAAGATCATGCCCGTGGTTCCCCACATGATAGGGTGGATGAGTGTGAGAATAGGGATTTTCCAAAACCCTCTTGACGAATTTCACATACAGTGGTATTTTTCCTGTAAATCCCACCGTCTTTGTGGATTGGTTTGAAACCACCCACAAAATGTGGTCGTGTTCATTTTGAACACAGGCACAGAAAGTGGTTGGTTATCACCGTGAGACCCACCACTTCCGTGAGGAAAAGTCCACGAAAGAACTTACCTTCCCGCAACACACCCGATTCATTTTGCCGCTTACTTCACCCGACAAAATCCATCGCTGCGCTGCGTGGGCGGTATTTTTCTTTTATGGTCACTTGTCGGGGCGGAGGCCCCTCCATCTTGCTAACGCAAGACCGTTCGGTCGCTCAAAAGCCCCACTGGGGCTTTCATTGCTGCGCAACCGCGGCATTTTGCTTTCCAAAGAACACAAAAAATCCGAACCCTTCTCCTATCGAGAAAAGGTTCGGATTTTCATTATTTGGTGCGATGGAAGGGACTCGAACCCCCGGCCTACTGATTCGTAGGAACCGAATAGCACATTTTGTCCATTTCATCATTCAACGTCAAATCGTCGTTTTGATCGAATCACAGTTATTTTTCCGTTGTTATTCTGTTGCATCCTTTGCATTGCTTGCACGCCTTTGCACCTGTTATCCATCCTTGCGATGTGCAGAAAATGTGCAAAAGTGTGCAGAGCCAAAATCAGCCCGGCAAAACAGGCTGTTTCGCACAGCCCCAAAAGCTGGATTTCAACGGTATTTATTGTGCAAAATCTTCCAGTTTTATCCAAACAACAATCTTACATGACACATCGGTTCTATGGCAGGGTTTAGGACATCCGAACAGAAACCGTTTGATATAGAAATGAGGTTCACCATGAACAAACTACTTTCCTGTCGCTATAGCATGGACATCAACCGGGTGGAAGCCCGGTTCGAGGGTGGCACTGCCCTTGCTATCGGCTGCGCCGCCATCGAGAATGAGTACGGCAACACCCCGGCGCGGCGGGCAAAACTGGACTGGTTGCTGTACAACAGGCCACTGGAGTACGCGCAGCTTGTGCTGGGTGGAGAGATCAAGCATTATCTGTCACTGGGCTGTGACCACAGCAGACTGGAAGATTAAGGTATTTAATATAGAAAACAGCCACCTACTGCATCAATTTGACGCAATAGATGGCTGTTCTTTCATTTACAGATTTTCGCCGTTTGAAGCAATCACCTTTTTATACCAGTAAAACGAATCCTTTTTCAGTCGTTTCAAAGTTCCGCTGCCTTCATTATCTCGATCTACATAGATGAAACCGTACCGTTTTTTCATCTCCCCGGTCACCATGCTGACCTCATCGATGCAACCCCAGGTCGTGTAGCCAATCAAATCTACTCCATCGTTGATTGCTTCGCGCAGAGCCGTAATGTGCTTGCGGAGATAGTCGATGCGGTAATCATCGTGGATAGAGTCGTCGGTCTCCACAGTATCAGCAGCACCCAAGCCGTTTTCCACGACCATGACCGGGATGCCGTAACGGTCGTAGATTTCATTGAGAGAGAAGCGCAGACCGTCTGCATCAATAGCCCAGCCCCACTTGGAGTATTCCAGATATGGATTCCGGATGCCTGCCGTAAAGTTGCCCTTTACCTTCTCTTTGCCCTCTGTATCCTCTGCCGTGACCAGCGAGGTGCAGTAGTAAGAAAAGCTGTAGAAGTCGACCGTTCCGGCTTTCAGCACCGCTCTATCCTCTGCGGTCACATCCAGTTGTACGCCATACTTCTCCCAAATGCGGTTTGAGTAGGAAGGATAGACACCACGCACCTGCACATCGCTGCAATAGAACTGCTGCATCTGCTTCAATTCCATATCCGCAATCACATCTTTGGGGTTGCAGGTGGCCGGGTAACTCTCGCCATAGCAAATCATGCAGCCGATCTTGTTTTCTGGGTCGATGGCATGACCCATCTGCACGATTTCTGCGCTAGCCAGCAGACGATGGTGCAGCAGAGTAAAGGTACGCTGTGCATCATTTGCAGCCGACTCTGTTGGCAGCAAATTCAGGAACATCAAGGCATTATTGATTTCATTGAAGGTAAGCCAGTAGTGTACGACACCCTTGTACTCTTCAAACAGCGTCCGGGCATATTTTTTGAATAGTTCAATGGTCTTGCGGTTTGCCCAGCCCAGCAGTTCATTCTCAATATACAGCGGCGTTTCTCCATGCCAGATGGTGACAAGCGGCTCAATATTGTACTTTTTCAGTTCCCGGAAGATGTTCCAGTAAAACTCCAACCCCTGCCGATTGGGTTCTTCTTCCATTCCTGTGGGATAGATACGAGACCAGTCGATTGACATCCGGAAAACCTTGAATCCCATCTCGGCAAACATACGAATATCTTCTTTATAATGATGATAGAAGTCGATTGCCGTATGGTTGGGATAATACTCCCCTGCGTGGAGGGCATACTTTGCGCCCTCCGGGAGCAGTTCCCGCAGTTCGGCGAATTTTCCCGGCTTGCTGTCCTTGTCAAGATAGGTATAGTACCGGGGCTCATTCGCACTGCCAGCGGTACGGACATCGTAAATCGAAAGACCTTTTCCGCCTTCCGCATAGCCGCCTTCGATCTGGCTTGCAGAGGTTGCACCACCCCACAGAAATCCTTTTGGAAATGACTTCATACTGCATCCTTTCCGTTCTTCATTTACCATTTATGTACCATTATGCAGCGTCACATCATGCTGCATTTTCTTCCTTATAGAATACCAGCGTACCAATCAGTGCCAGCGCAAAAGCAGCGACCAGAGAAATTGCACCGTTGACCATGTTTGCAGTAGAAGCACCAGAGAAAGCCAAGAAGGAGCCAACCACTGGTAGACTAAAGGTCATACCGACCACCGCCGTGTGAGTCAGGCCGCAGTAGAAACCTGCAATGCCACTTGCAACAACTTCTACAATTAGGCAGGTCTTATTGCGGAACAGAATGCCGTAAATGGTCGGCTCAGATACACTGCCCAGCAGCTGGGAAGTCAGAGCAACCGTTCCGGTCTGCTTTTCGGCAGCAGACTTGCTGCGGACGATATAGCCAATGCAGATGCCAACCAGTGCCATACTGTAAATGCACATATACGGGAAGTACAGGCCATCAGAACCAGTCTGCGTGTAAACTGCAAAGGTAGCCAAGAACACCGGACCGCCCAGACCGAACGCCACCATAAAGACATATAGCGCGGCCACCAGTGCGCCTTCCAACCAGCTTGCATGGGTGCTCAGCAGCATAACGATGGCAGCAAGGCCGTCACCCAGCCACTGACCGATGGGACCCAGAACGCACAGGCCCAGAACTGTCATGATGGCAACCGTCAGCGTGGGTACGAATACTGTTTTTAACACATTTGGGATGATTTTATTCAGCAGCTTCTCCGCATAAGCCTGCACTGCCACGATTAGGAGAATCGGCAGGAAGGTAGAACTGTAGTTGATAAGGGTCATCGGGAACAGGCCGAACACCTTGAACGGCTCACCCGCTGCCACTACACCGGTCATGGCAGGTGAAAGCATGATAGCGGCCATGGCAATGGAGATTACCGTGTTGGCACCCAACTTCTGCGAAGCGCTGTAGGCCAGTAGGAACGGCAGGAAGTAGGTGATGGCGTTGCCAATACCTTCCAGCAGAACATATACATCTGACTCTGCGGTGAACAAACCGAGCAGGCTCGGTCCGAAGATAGCAGAAATGGATTTGAACATGCCCATGACAACAAAAGCGTACACAATAGGCGAAATACAGCCGGTCATGGCCGAGAACAGGGTGTTCAGCACAGCCTTAAATCCCTTTTCCCGCTTCTGTGCCGGTGCGGTTTTCTTTGGTGCCTTTGTCTCAAAACCACCAAGCTTCATAAATTCTTGATAAGCATCATCAACTGCCGGTCCAATAATGACCTGAATTTCACCGACGTTCTTCTGAAGGCCCAGTACTCCCGGCAGCTTCTTGATTTCTTCCACCGGAACATTGTCCTCATCATGCAGTCGGATGCGCAGTCTAGTGGCACAATGGGTAACACTTGCAACATTGTCTTTTCCGCCAATTAGCTTCAACAGCTCATTTGACATATCAGTATATTTTGACATATTTTCCCTCCGTTCTTTTGTGTGCGGCCGCTTTTTCTAATTCCATTATAAGCTTTTTTCAAAGGCTTTCCATGTTCCTTTCAAATTTCTTTATTGACCAAATCAAAGATTTTTGGTATTTTATAAAGAAAGACGTTCATACGACATTCTTTTGGGAGGTAATTTGCCGTGAATCCTGAACAACTCGACCAGAAGTTGCGCACGATTACAAAACATGAAGCCCTTTACCGCTGTGGGATGCGGCGTTCTTTGTTAAAGGAATTTCCCGTTTGCTGTATGGATGGCAAAGAGGTGATGCAGTTTTCCTATGCGGCGATTTCAGAGGAAAATAACGGTGCGCCTTTTCTGGTTAAAAAACATTCTCGCTTTCGCAGCTACCCTCTACACGTCCATGATTGGGTCGAACTGAGCTATATGTATTCCGGTTCTTGCGTACAAGACATCAACGATACGGAATATGAGATGAAGCAGGGACAGCTCATGCTCATGTCTCCCGGTATCGTACACACAATCAATAAACTTGGTACGGATGATATCCTCATCCAAATTGCTCTGGGACAGAATAATCTTACCCACGGTTTCTTTAATCGTATTTCTTCTACTGGTATTGTATCAAATTTTCTTCTGAATGCCTTTACTTCTAACAATCGTCTAGACGACTTTTTTCTATTTTCTTCCGAAAGCAGTCGGCGGCTTCGGCTCTTCATCACAGAATTTCTCTGTGAGTGGTATGAACCTTCTCCAGCATCTTACGATATGCTGAACAGTCTATTTTCGCTCATCATCTCAGAACTCATCAACACCTTGAACGTGACGTCCGATCACCCGGCTACGCATAATAAAGGAACTTATGTGATGCCTGTACTCCGCTGCATTGAAAACAACTATAAAACCTGTGACTTGCAGTCCGCTGCCCAACAGTTCAATCTGCATCCAAACTACCTCTCTGCAATGCTCAAAAAATACACCGGCTCCACCTTTAATGAACTCGTTCAACATGAAAAGCTGACAGCTGCAGAGAAGTTGCTTCTGAATTCTGATATGAGCGTTACAGATATTGCCAATTTTGTAGGATATCAGAACGTGAGCTATTTTTATAGAATCTTTAAGAGAAAAAATAACTGTATGCCAAATGAATATCGGAAACGCAGCCGATAGCCCTCTCTCTTTTTGCCAAAGTTTCCCTTGTTTTTTCTTGCAAGCTGCCGAAATCAGCACATCTTCAAAGTTTTTTGTTGACACACTGCGATTTTTGTGGTAATCTATCCCAACAATTTAATATAACATATTTACTTAGAGTTCCAGCTCGGCTCCCGAAGGAG
>OJNS01000369.1_pt1 | contig 29954 bp, 8 predicted proteins | sample 1597911 | NCBI WGS metagenome assembly OJNS01 (sample SAMN01915214, study PRJEB22387) | human gut metagenome | isolation source: stool | host: Homo sapiens | place: USA
TAAGGTTCTTCTGACGTGATGAAAAAACTGAAATCATTATCAAAATGCTCATCTTCGATTTCCTGTGAAGTTGGATTGTATACAATGATTTCTCCAAATTCCTCTACTGCCTTGAATACTAAGAATGCACGAGCAGCTTTTAACAGACATTCTTTCTGAATATATACGGTCATTCCATAAATATGTAAACCATTGTTTTCTGCCTCTTTTAACTTTGTGCGGTCTGAACTGTTCAGTTCAAATTCAAAATATTTCTTTTCACCGTTCTTAGCCGCATCATCTGTATTTTCTTTCTTAGGAGCCGGAGCTTCTTCCTCTTTCTTCTCCGCATTCTCCTCACCGGCGATAAAATCATTCAGTTCTTTAATGATCAGCTCGTTGTCTTCCGTTCCCTCATCGGAACTTGCCTTTACATTGTTCAGATAACTCTCGATCGCATCCAGACATTTAAAGAGCAGGTCGATCATATTACTGTTAACTTTAACTTTATCACTTCTGACTTCCTGAAAAACATTTTCCATATCATGGGTCAGTCGCTGCATGCGCTTAAATCCCATGGTACCTGCCATACCCTTTAAGGAATGGGCTGCGCGGAAAATTTCATTTATAGTATCCATATTTTCCGGTTCTTTTTCAAGTTCCATAATGCAGTCACTTAAAGTCTGCAGATGTTCTTCTGTTTCATCAATAAAAATTTCAAGTTATAATACATAAAATTAAGTTGTTGTATGATTATCAAATTATTGCATTTTTTATATTCTAATTACATTTCCAGCATAAATTAAATTTGGATTTTTTATTCGATTTAGTCTAACTAATTTGGCAACTGTAGTATTATATCTTCTAGCAATGCTATATAAGGTATCTCCATATCTTATTGTATAAAATGTTAAACTATTACTTTCGAAATTATTACTTGAGGCTACAGGTATAGTAAGTCTTTGCCCAACAAAAATATAATTTGGATTCTTTATTTTGCTTGCCTGTGCAATAGCTTTTACAGTTGTATTATATCTTTTAGCAATTCCGTATAATGTATCTCCTTTTTTTACATAATACGTTTTACTACTTATATTATTAGTATCACGTTTTCCCGGTACAATTAGCGTTTGGCCTATATAAATAAGATTTGGATTTTGAATATTATTTAATTCTACAAGTCTTTGTACTGTTGTTTGATATTGTTTTGCAATTCCGTATAGAGTATCTCCTTTTTTAACAATAATTTCTGATGTTATTCCATCATCTGTATTATTTGGTTTTTGAACAACTGGTATCTCTGATTTATCATTAAGCAAAATATTTTGTGTAAATTTATTTTTGTCCACATATCCATCAATTCCACGTACTGTCCCAGTATCTGTATATTGAAATCCAGTCCATGTATTCCAGTTTCCGTTACTTAAAGGCTCATTTACTCCATATTCAGCAACCCATAATGGATAATTCGTTATTTCTCCATTAAATGTATTTGTTGCATTATATGTATCGCTATATACTATAACTTCTTTTTTGCTTAGTTCCCTTACTGTATTTATAAATGCTATTGCAATATCATTTATTTGTTGTTTACTTAAGTTTCCAAATGACTCAAAATCCATTGCAAGTCTACAGTCAATTTGTTTTCCACCAATTACTGAAACAAAAAATTGGCCCTGCTTTTTTGCTTCTTCTATCGTGCGGGCTGTTAAATAGTGGTAACAACCTATATATAGACCATTTTCTTTAGCTTTTTGATAATTTCTTTCAAACTCTGAATCAACATAACTGTTTCCTTCACTTGCTCTTATATATACAATTTTTATTCCATCATTACTTACATCTCTAAAATTTATATTTCCTTGCCACACGCTTACATCAATTCCATTGAATATTACATTTCCATCAGGGCCAAATGCACACACTTGTAATTGAATAATTAATAAAATTAATATAGTAAGAAACATGCTTAAAGTCGATTTTCTTATATTCCTCATAAAAATAACTCCTCTCATAATAATTTATATTATTTTATGAAAGGAGTCCTTATTATGACTCATAGAATATTTCTATAATCCCATTTTTACTATTATTAGATTTTTTCTCCACATTCTGAACAGAATTTGCTATTTTCAGAAAGTTTTGTTCCACATTTTGGACAAAATTTTGCCTTTGGCTCTTCTGGCCTTTTTGTTCCACAATTTACACAGAAATTTCCATCTCCTGTATGGTTACATTTTGGGCATACCCATTCATTATTTGTATTTTGGTTTATTTCTTGTTTGGCTGTGTTATTTGTTTGATGTGTTTCTTGTTGATTTTGATTATTATTTTGTGTGTTTTGCCATGGTCCTTGTGTTGCAGCTCCCATCATTCCTCCAGTTGCCATATTCATAACTCCAATTCCCATAAATCCATTTGCAGCACCGTTTTCATTTTTGGCTGCATCTTGAACAGCATTTGCATATGCTCCAACAAGTTTTCCTTGTTGCATATATTGGTTTGAACTTAATTCGTAATCATCTATTTTTTTAGATGATGCATCATCTAATGTTACTGCTTTTACAACAAATCCAACAATTGAAATACCTCTTCTTCTTATCGGTTCATCAAACACTTTTTCATCCATTAATTGTTTAATTTCATCTGTTTTGCTTGGCAATTCAAGCACTGGAACCTTATTATCTGTATTTCCTAATTCATTCAATACGTTTTGGAATGAACTTACAACCTCTGAGCGCATTTGTTCTAATAATGCATCTTTTCTATATACATCTGCTGTTCCAGCTATTTCACTCATAAATACAGCTGGATTGGAAATTTTAAAAGTATATTGTCCATAGCATTTTACTTCTACTCTCATTGGAGTTAAACTTCCAGTCATTTGGTTTGGAATTGCATGTGACCAATCTTGAAATGGGACTGGTGCAGGTGTTCCATAATTATTATTTATTATTTCTTTTGTATTAAAGAAAAATACTGCTTGTTGTTTTGCTGTTGCACCATTATATGTAAATCTTTGCCACATTTCTTTGAATACATCGCCAAATTGTCCTGCAAAAAATGATGGTGTAGATGAACTGTCAAATGTGTAAAATCCTTCTTCTGCTGTTGCATCAATTATTCTACCATTATCGTAAATAACAGCACATTGTCCAGGTCCAACAATAATTGTACTTTTATTTGATATTACTCCATTTGGAGTAGTCTTTTTCATCATTAGAATGTCGTTTCCTAAATCTTCACATCTAATTGCTTCTTTCCATTGATCTTTAAATGTGCTACTTACAGCACCCACTGCGGCTTTAATTAACCCCATATATATTCCTCCTTTAGGCTTTTATAATTTCTTTATTTTTATATTTTACGATTTTTATTGTATCACATTTTTCCTATTGTTGCAATGAATTTTAGTATTATTATATTGACTTGGTTTTAAGTTCACTATTTTCCAATCTATCCCGTGTTGACTTTTTATATGTTCTTATATATAATTTATATTCAGAAGGAGGTTTTTTTATGGAAGAAAATCAAAATGAAAAACAAAGTAAAAACATAAAAAAATTAATACCTATAATAGTAGCAGTGGCTCTTGTAATTATATTACTATTATCTGGATTATTTTTTATGATAGGACGTGGAAATAATGATACTAAAAATCTTGCATTAATTTTTGACCCAGATAAGCCAATACCAGTTAAAATTAATAATCAATATGGTTATATCTCTGCCAAAAATGGAAAAACAATAATTGATGCGAAATTCAAATCAGCAAGCTCTTTTTATGGAGATTACGCTAGTGTTACATATGAAGAAAGTGGTTCAACAAAGTATGGTATTATAGATAAAAAGGGAAATATAAAACTATCTTCTAAGTTTTCTAGTGGAATAAAAGTATTATCTGAATATGGATTATTTATTATTGATGATGTTTTGTATAACAACAAACTAAAGGCGATAACAGATGAAAATATAAAAGTTAAATACGCGGATAACGGATATGTATGCTACACTAAATCAAATAAAGAAGGAAAAAAAGTTGAAGCTGGTATTTTAAATTCAAAAGGTAAGAAAATATATTCTTATAAATTCAAAGACTCTGAAGATTATTTTTCTTGTTCTGTTTCTAATGTAAATGAAGCCCTAGACGAAACTTATGCTGTTGCAAATGTTAATAACAGTAAATATGCAATTATTAATTTAAAGAATGGTAAGGTAGTCTATAAATATTCAGATAAGTATATTTCGGCTGATGAAGATAATATATTTAAAATTTATTCAAGTGATAAAAATACATTAGAATCAACTATATGCATTTCTAAAAACAAGATTGCATATGAAACAACAGATAAAGTTGACATATCTTACTATGATTATTCTAAGAAGATATTAGAAATATATAATTCTTCTGCTGATTATTCTAATCGTTATTCATATTATGATTTAAAAAATTCATCTGTTTTAAAAGAAAAACCTGAAAAATCATCTGAAGATACTCTTGCAAGTTTGACAGGATATTCTTCTTATTCAAGTAATGGAAAACATGGTATTATGAAAGGCGAAAAGATTATTTTATCTTGTGAATATGATGATATTGAATTTTTATCTCCAACAACATTTAAATATTTAAAAGATAAAAAACACCAAGAATTAGTTTTAGCAGAAAAAAATAACGAGTTTTTATTAATTAATTTAAAAAATAAGAAAACAATTACATCATTCAAAACAAATTCTGTAACAAGCTACAGTACAAGTACTTTTATTAAAGGAAAAATTAAAGGATCAGATGAATACTTTGTTTATAATTTACTTACAGGAAAAACTATGAACTTTGATAGTTCTTCAACAATTTCTGTTTATTCAAATTACATCACAGTATCAAAGGATGGTTCAATAACTTATTACAATACAGATTTAAAGGAAATCTACAAAATATAATAAGCTAATAAATTAATTGAATGTTTAAACTTAAATTAAATAAAGACCTTTTTATATAAACAAGAGCTTATATAAAAGGTCTTTATTTTTTGTTATGCTCCAACCACTTCAAAATCTGAAATTAAAAAGTTATACTTTTTATAAAATTCATTTTCATTTTTGGGCATTTGTAAACAATCTCTTACTTCTACATCATAATTTTTTAATTGATTTACTTGCTTTACAAGATTTGTAATAATACTATTTTCTATTTCTTCTTTGCATTCTTCTAGTACTACAATAACGTCTTGTATGTATAAATATTCCTTTTCTTTTTTTATTCTTCCAATTCCAACTATTCTATCTCCTCTATAGGCACATACTGCTGTAATTGTTTCGTTTAATTCTTTATCTAGCTGGTTTATATCATATTTATTTGTTTCAGATATTCTTAGAATATCAAAAAATTCAATTTTACTTGGTAATTTATTAATATACTGTATAAACATCTCTATCTTTCCTTTCTCTTTTGTTTAAGATATATTATACATATATTATTTCGAAAAATAAAGTATTAATTTAAATTTTTTGTATTTTTTTGTCATTTTTTATAAAAAGTAGTAATAAAACATCTAATTTTGTTTCTATAATTAGCATATTTTTAATTTACTCCTACTTATTTTTATATCCGGGCAATATTCTTTTACAATTAATTTAACAATATCTTCTTGTGCAGGTGTTACTTTTGGTCCTAATAAGATTTTCATTTGCTTTAGTATATCAGAATCAATTTTAAGGTAAAATCTTCTACATGGAACAATAGTATTTGGATTTTCAAGTAAATCTCTTAACTCATGTATTACCTGTGATGTTTCCTCATTTGTTCTTGCATTTTTTGTACTTTGAATTTGTCTAACTTTTTTTAAATATTCTAAATTCCATGGTACCATAAGTACACCATATCTACATTCTTCCTGGAAACTCCAATTACTCCTTTTATATTTCCCAAGTTTAGAAAAATCATATTTTAATAAATTTTTTGACTCAATGTTTTTTATTTTGGGATATAAAAGTTTTTCATTATCTGTGTATTCAATATCAAAAAGTTTAATTCCTTCATCAATTGCAACCATTTTTGTTTCATTGTACAATTCGTTTACATCTATGTATTCCATAGTATTTTCCTTAAAATAATATTCATCAGCATTGTATGAAAATTTTTCAAATGGAAAAATCGGAAGTTCAATTCTTACCCCCTTCATATCCTGAGAATACATCGTCCACAATGGAATAGACTCTTTACTACTTTTATTCCAGCAACTCACATAATAAAATCTGCCAAAATTTTTTAAATCCTCTGTTTCCATTTCTTCCATATCATCTACATTCTCTAAACTACTAAAACATATACTTTTTGTTTTTAAAATTAACAATAAATTTTCTATACTTGTATAATGATATAAATGTCTTTCCACTATTCTTACTCCTTTTTTTCTTATTTATCTTTCTTCATTATACTACTTTTCGTAAATTATTGAAATATTCTTTTTTATTTTCTTTTAGCTATAACATTAAATGTGTGCCAATGTTTCATTTTACCTAAGCCAGTTAATTTATCTTCTTCTATTTCCTTAAATCTTATTATTTCAAATTCCTTAAATAGATCTACTACCTGCTCTTTTGTTAAAAATGTCATTTTAGGTCTAGTACTATACCAGTCATCATTTTGTCCAAAAAAGTTGCCTACAAAATATCCATTAGGTAATATGCTAGTTTTTATTTTATTCCACATTTCTTTAAACCTTTCTTTGTTGCAAAATGGTAAACTATAATTTGAAACTATTAAATTACTCTCTTCTAATTGAAGATTTTCAAAATCTTGTATTTGAAATTTGAATTTTTTTAATTCTTCTTTACTAAGTCTATCAGATATTCTTTTTTCTACATCTTCTCTATCGATTGCAAGAACATTCCATTTATTTTTTATTAGATATACTGTGTCGTTTCCTGCTCCACATCCTAAATCAATTGCATTACCTGGACTATTTTGTATATAATCAATAAGGTATTTCACATTATTTCTTGGTTTATCTGATTGTGAGTTATCATAATACCTATTACTATTTTTTTCTCTTATTTCTTTAAATGCTAAATTACGTTCTTCAGTATTCAATTCGGCTATTGGTACCATTTTTTTACCATTTATATTTGAAATCTTTCCCATCAAAATCTCCCCCTTTAGTATAAATTATACCATATAAGTTTAAACTTTGAGTTATATATTTTAAACTTGTATGGTACCTTATTTATTTTTAGTATTTATCTTTTAGTAATGTGTGGCTATTATATTACCTTTTTGTTGTTATGCCAATTTTATACGCTTTAGCTATTTTGTTTATTAAAAACAAGTAAGACAGATTTCTGTCTTACTTGTTTTTAAATTTGATATAGTTTGTCGGATCTACATCATTTCCATATCCACTAGATTTTCTAATTTCAAAATGTAAGTGATGTCCTGTTGAACTTCCTGGGTTAGGATCAGATTCTGGAGCTCCTCCCTCTAATCCAATTACTTGACCTTGTTTTACAGTATCTTTTACTTTCACATCTATTCTTGATAAATGTGCGTAGAAGCTATATATTGTTTCCCCATTAACAATATGCTTTATCTCTACACAGTTGCCATATCCGTTTTGTACTCCTGCAAAAGTTACTTCACCATCTGCTACTGCTAGTATTTCTGTATGATGTACTCCTGATATATCTATACCTGTATGTTTCTTTATAACTCCCGTTATTGGGTGTTTTCTCGTACCATAACTTGATGTTATTGTGTAGTTGCATGTAATTGGCAATATAAAGTTTTGTTCACTTGTTGTTTTTATTGATGCGCTTTTCATTATTTTTTTTGTTGCTTTGTTTGGATTAACCCATTCTATTGTTTCTGCTTTTTTACCATAGTTTTTCTTTAAGATATCTCTATCTAATTTATTTACTACTCCATCCTCATTTAAATCATAAATTGCTCTAGTTTCTTTATCTTCATCTGTAATAATTTCCCCATAATTATTATTCAATGCTACTAAATCATCTATTTCAATTTGTTCTTCAAATGTTGATTTTTCATTATTTTTAACTACGTTTCCAGCTATTAATTTATGCTCATCTAATATAGTTTCTTCACCTTTTATAACCTCAATTCCTGTAACTTTATAATTTAGATATCCATCTTTGCATGCTACTAAATCATATTTTCCACTTTCTTCTATTGTAATATAAAATGTTCCATCTTCTTCTGTTTCCATCTGTTTTACAGGGTTGCTTGCATCTGTTGATTTGTATAATTTAATTGTTGATTTGTATTTTTCTTCTGTATTTTCTGTTAGTATTCTTCCTGATATACTTGCTACTTTTCCTATTTTTATAGTGTATTGTTTTTCTTCTCCTGCTTCTGATGTTACAGTGTAATTTACAAATGTTATATCTCCTGTAAGTGTTGCTGTTGTTGTTAATTCTCCTTTTGATGTTTGGTCACCTAATCTTATTGTTGAATATTGGCTTTCTGGAGTTATTTTTAATGTAACTTCACTTGTTTCTTCTTTTGCCATTATAAAGTAGTTTCCATCTTCGTCTATTACTGCTTCTTTTGTTACTTGTTTATCATTGTCTTCATATGTTCCTTCCACTTTTGCGGTATTGTTATTTGTAGAAAGCCTTGTAATTACCAATGTACTATTTTCAACTGTTTCATCTGCTGAAACAACTGATATTGGTACCTCTATAGTTCTTTCTGCTGTCTTAGTATCTATATCTAGATTATATTCTTTTCCACCTAATTCATATTCCAGTGTATTTGCTATATCTACAGTTGCATTAGCATCATTTGTTACGACTTTTATTGTTCCTGATGTCGCAGTGTCTAATATGCTTACATTATATTCTCCATTTTCGTCTTTGCTTAATGGTTCTCCATCATAGCTTACAATTGCACTTGTATCATTTGATAGTCTTTGTAATATAATGTTGTATGTTTCTACTGTCTTACCATCTGTTGCTGTTACTACTACTGGGACTGTTATTTCGTCTTGCTCTAGTTTTAAATCTACCCATGCTTCTGAATCATTCATAACAGTGTCATTGTCACCTATTTTTACACTAGCATATGGATATTCTGTTGTTACTTTTATTTTTGCTTTATTTGCTAATTTCTTAATATTTTTTCTGTATATGTCTGGTCTGTCTTGGTCTGGAAGAATTTTTACATCATTTACTACTACTTGTGTTACTTTGACATTTGATGATTTTTTGATTAATAGTAATTGATATTTTTGTGTTGTACCAGTTTCTGACGTTACAGTAAATGGTATTGTTTTTCCGTCTTGACCTTCTTCTAATGTTGAATATGTTGTTATACTTCCAACTGCTGTATTTTCGTTTATTTCTATAGTTGAGTTTGTATTTCCAGCCATTATAAAGATTTCATGTTGCTCTATGTCTTTGTCTACTACTGCTTTGTATGTATTTGTTTCTTTGTCATAGTCTGTTATTTCTACATCGTCTACTATTAAAGAATCTACTGCTGTTGATTTATCGATTTTTTCAAGTTCTATATATTCAACATTTGTTATTCCTGTTTGACTTCTTATTGTTATTGGTATTACTGTTATTTTGTCACTTCCAAGTTCTACTGCTTTTTCACTTTGTGTTTGTTCCTCTTCATTTAATGCTATTCTTACATAAGCATATTGATTGTTTGATATAGCCTTAATTACTGGTTTTTTATTGTCTTCTACTGTTGTTCTATATCTTCCTGTTTTTTTATCTTTTTCTAACTCATTTCCATTTACATATACATTCTTTAAAGAATTATCACTTGATTCTTTTATAATTTCTAGTGTATATTGTTTATCCTCTCCAGCCTCCGAAACAATTGTTATTGTAACATTCGTTTTTTCTTCTGGTAGTGTTTGGATAAAGTTTAATGGGTTTCCAATTTTTTGGCTATCTCCTAAGGTTACTTTAATATTTGATAATTCACTTTTTGCTGTAACATCAACAGTTGCTTGAACTGCGGATTCTTGTACAAAACTTCTATATGTTTTATCATCTATCTTTGTAGCCTCTAGGTTGTTTACTCTTATTGTTCCAACATTGTTGTCTCCAGATTTTACAGTTATGTATAATTGATATTCATATTCTGTTCCATCTGCTGCTGTTAATTTAACAGGGACTTCTAAATATTGTCCTTCCGCAATGCTTTGTATTGTTGCTTGTTGTTCTCCTACTGATGATGTTCCTCCATTTATTTCTATGCTTGTTGTCTCTTCTTGTGCTTTTGCATAAATGTCTACATATGTTGGTACATTACCTATTGTTATTTCGTAGTTTCCATCATCACGTTTTTTAGCTTCTTTTCCTCTTACTTGTAATTTTTCTAGTTCAATGTCTGATGAGAATTGTGAAATTGTAATTGTTCTTGTTTCTTTTTTGCCTTCTTCTGAAGTTACTGTAAATGTAATTATCTTTTTACCTACCCCTGGTAAATTGATATTGTCAACTGTTACTGTTTTTTGTCCACTATGTTCAACTTCGTCAATTGTTGTATTGACTTCAGTTTTTTCACTTTCTGCTACAATCTCTAATGTTGTTGTGTCTAGTGTATTTTCTAATGTTATATTGTAGTTTTTGTGTTTTTCGTCATATGTTAATGTAATATCTGTTCCATTTACTTTTATAGTTTCTACATTTAAGTTATTGTCTTTTCTGTAGATTTTTACTGTTTTTATTATCTCTTCCCCATTTTGAGATTTAACTGTAACTTTAACTTCTTTTGTTTCTTCTGGATTGATTTCATATTCTTGAGTTTGTGTATTTTCTACACTATATTCACCATTATCAAATTTAATAGTTGCATATTCATTTTCTGCTTTAACTTGTAATTCATATTTTTCTGAATCTACTGTGATTACTTGTGTTTCATAAGTTTGTGTGTCTGTGTTTTCTGTTAAAGTTTCCCCATTTACTTTAACATATTCTATGTTGTTGTTTGTAGATTTTTTAATTAGGTTTAATATGTATGTACTTGTTTCTGCTTCTTTATTTGGATTGCTTACTATTATTTTATATGAATCTGTTTCATATTTCATATCTTGCGTAAGAGTTATTGTTCCCACTTGTGATATTATTAGTTCATTATCTTTGTATACACTTACTTTTGCTAGAGTATTATCTGGTGTTATTTCTATATTTGCAGTGTTGTCTGCGTCTACCCATCCATTGTAAATAATTTCACTATTGTCTTGTAACCTTGCAATTTCTCCGTCTGTTTTTATTTGTGCTAATCCTGTGCTAAATTTCTTTGTTACTTCAATAGTGTATGTTTTAGTTGTTTCCCCATCTTCTGCTAAAACATCTATTGTGAATGAGTTTATTTGACTTATGTCAATAGATTTATTTTCTATTTTGTTTGGTGTATATTCAGTTTCTGTTCCTAATTTTATCTTAGCATTTTCATCTTTTGTTATTGCATCAATTGCAAGTGTTTGTAGTCTGTCATCAACTTGTACTTCGTATGTAGATGATGTTATTTTTGAAACCTTTTTGATGTCTTTTCCTTTTATTTCTGCTATATCTGTATTATTAGATTCTTTTTCTATTTTTAGTATTTCTGCTTTTGTTGTTCCATCTTCTGCTTCTATTAATATGTTTACTTCTGTAATTTCATCTAATAGTGTTACTGTTGATGTATTATTTCCTACATTTTTTTCTCCACCTGCTATTGATATTTTTGCTTTTTCATCTTCTGCTGTTACAGTGATATTTGCAGTTTCTGTCCTTTTTGTTTTAACATGATATGTTCCATCTTCTTGAACAGTTGGTTCATATTCTGTTTTGTCTTCTGTTTCTACTTTTATACTTGATATATTAGTGTTTCCACTTAATCTGTTTATTGTTAATAATTTTTCTTCTGTATTTTTTCCATCTTCTGACACAACTTTTATTGTATATTCAGTTTTGTCTTCTGTTATTTTTCTTTTTATTGTTACTTGGTTTGTGTCTTGTGTTTCGCTATCAACTGTTACTTTTGCATTGTCATTTTGTGATTCAACTCTTATTTCTGCATCTGTAATTGTTGATTTAACATTTGCTATATAGTTTCCGTTTTCGTCTGGCTCTATTTCTTGACCATTTACTTGTACTGTTCCTATATTTGCAATGCTTGATTTTTCTATAATTGCAAGGTCATATGTACTACTTTCAATTCCGTTTTGTGCTGTTACTGTAATTGGTACAATTGTTTCTTTTCCTGATTTATTTTCTGTTGCTTCTACTGTTCCTGCTTTTGTAACATCTCCAGCTTTTATTCCTAGTGTTATATTTGCTAAATCATCTGTTGATTTTACAATTATATCATATGAAGATAATTCATTGTCGACTTTTATTTCATATCTTCCTTTTGTTGAATTATAACTTGCTGACTCATTTCCTACTGTAACTTCTTTTAATCCTGTTTCTGCTGGTAATGTGTTTATTTTTAATGTGTATTGTTTTTCTGTTCCATATTCAGTTTTTACAGTTATTATTGCTTCTGTTAAACTTGAATCTAATGTTATTTCTTTTGTTGCTTCTTTCAATGAATACTTGTCTTCTCCTATTTTTACATTAGTGTTCTCATTTACTGCTGTTGCTTTTACTTTTAAAGTTGTTACTGCATTTTGTAATTGTACTTCATATGTGTTTTCTTCTGTTTTTGAAATTTCTGCTGGAATATCATCATTTCCTAATAATTCATTTATTGCAACTTCGTTTAATTCTGCATTATCTGAACTCCTAATAATATTTATAGTGTATTCTTTTTCTTTTCCGCCGTCTGCAGTAATTACTTTTACTGGTACTGTAGTTTCTTTTTCTGTTAATGATATTGTTTGTGTGCTTGTTCCAATTTGGTAATTTCCTGCATCTATATTATCTTGTCCTACAGCTATCTTACTTTCAGTATTTATACAGTTTATTGTTAAATTTGTAGATGTATATGTGCTTAAAACTCTTATTTCATATTTTGTATCCTCAACTTTTTCTGCTTCTCTTATTGTTGTTTCGTTTACTGCAAAAATATCTTTTAATCCTACTTCTGTGTCTCCACGTTTTATAATTAAAGTATATTTTTCGTTTCTTCCTGTTTCATTGTTTTTTATTTGGATTTTATATGCATTTGTTTCTGCATTTACTTCTACTTCTTTTTCTATTGTCGCTTTTTCTTCTGTAAAGTCTGCAAGAGTAATTGTACTTTCTGTATCTTTTGCTGTTATTTTTACTGTAGCATTGTTGATGTCTGTGCCTACATATGCTGTATATACATTATTAATTTCTTTTATGGTTTTTCCTTCTACTTGTAATTCTTGTATTTTACTGTTTGTTCTTTGTTTTTTTATTGTTAATGTATATTCATTTTGTTTTGTGCCATCTTCGCTTTCTACTTGTATTGTTGCTGATACCATATCTAATACTGTTTGTATGTCTTCTTTTATTGTACTTTCTTGTTTTTCTCCGCCATTTATTCCAACTTTTGAAGTAGTAAAGTTTGCTGTTGCTTCTATAGATGCTAAATCTATTTCGTCTGTTATAATTACTTCATAGTTTTTATCATCTATTTTTGTTGCTTCTTTTCCATTTACCATTACTTTGTTTAATGTTGCAAGATATTCTTTTGTATATACTTTTAATGTATATGTTTCTTCTTTGCCTGATTCAGATGTTATTTTTAATGGTATTTCTTTTACTGGTTCTTCCATTTCAAATGTATATGTTTGCTCATGTTCTTCTTTTGCTTGTCCATCTATGCTTACATATGCTTTTTCATGGTTTGTTGTAACTTTTACAACATTTTCACCTGTACTTGGAACTATAGTCTCATATATTTTGCTTTCTTTTTCTGTTATTTGTTCTTCTGCGCCAACATCTGCTTTTTGTATCGTTACATTTTTTATGCTATTGTCATTGCTAACTCTTACTATTGTTAGTGTGTAATTTACTTCATTTCCAGCTTCTGTTTTAACTATAAATGGTACTTCTGTTTCATTATTTAAAATGTCTATTTCTTTTGTAATTATTCCTTTTCCCCAAGTTGCTCCGTTGTCTATACTAATTTGGTCTGTTCCAAGTTTTGTTTTTATTTGTACTTGTGATTTTGTAGTGTCTTCGTCTACTGGAACTTTTGCTTTGTATTTAAAGGCTTCTGTAACTTCTGCTTCTGCTCCTGTTGCTGTTATACTTTCTATTCTGTCTGTATCTACAGGTACAACTGCTCTTGTTCCTTGTTTTTCTTCTCCTGTTACTTTATCTGTAACTATAAGTTGTGTTGTTCCAAGACTTGCACCTTGAACTTTTCCATTTTCTAGGATTGACAAAATTGCAGTATTTTCTGCATCCCATTTATATTCATCCAATTCTTTATTCTTGTCTCCAAATACATTAAATGTTTTTGCTTTTATATTAATATCTTCTATTTCATTAATTTCTAAAGTATTATTTTCTGGATCTATTTCAAAATTTCTGTCTCCAACCAATGTATGTACAATACTATTGTATTTTGTTGTACTTTGATCGTTATCACTTGTTCCATTTCCAAGTTCTCCACGTTTGTTATCTCCCGCAGAATATATAAATCCAGTATTTGAAATTATAAATGTGTTGTTATATCCTGCTCCTATTCTAAATACATTAGTTCCATTTTCTAAAACTTGTGTAGGATTTGAAACTTCTTCTGTAGAGTTTAATCCTAATTGTCCATTTATATTTTCTCCCCATGTATATGCTTTTTCGTCTACACTTTGATACATATTTACGTTGTTTTGAACAGATATATCAATTGCATTTTTGATGTTTGAAACTTGTGATAGCTTTCCATCTTGATATTTATAAATAGTTCCATCTGCTCTTAAAATTAGTAAATAGTTTGTTCCTACTTCTACTTTTACTGCATTTGTTACTCCTGGGATATATCCATTTAATATTTTTCCCATTCCATATACTTGTCCATTTGTTGTTACAAATGCAGATTCACCTTTTCCTGCAGAAATTTGTATAATAGTGTCTCGTGGCATAGATATAACTACTGGTTTACTTGTGTCTTTTCCTATATATTTTGATGATAATTCTCCATTTGCATTTGAACCCCATCCATATACAGTTCCATAACTGTCTAACGCTATAGAGTGTGTTTCACCTGCTGAAATTGATGTTATATCTGTTAAGCCTTCTATTTGGACTAATTTTGCTTTGCTTTCGTAACTTCCTATTCCTAATTGTCCATAATTGTTGCTACCTATTGCCCATGCAGTACCGTCTTTTCTTGTTGCTAATGCATAGTTCTTTCCGGCACTTATTGAGTTATATGTTGATATAACATTTGTACTTACTGGTACATTAGAATCTGCAAGTCCACTTGCATCATATCCCCATGTCCATATTGTTCCATCTTCTTTTAGTCCTAGTGCAAAGTTCTTTCCTGAAACAGTGTTTGGAGCCACATGTGTGTTGTATTCTATGTTGTTATCTACAACTCTTATTATTGCTACACTTTCTTTTCCTGTCTTTTTGTCTTTAACTTTTACCCATGTTGTTCCTTCACGTATACCTAACATATTTCCATCTTCGTCTACTTTTGCTATATCATTATTATAACTTGTGTATTCAAAATCGCTCTTATCATTTTGTTCTATATAAATTAAGTTAAATTTGAATTTTGCATTTGCCAATATTGATTGTACTTCACTTTTTACTATTACAATTTCCATTGTATCTAGTGATGATGTGTCACTTCCTACTAAAATTGGTTCTTCTGATTTTGTTCTGCTCTTCTTTTCTTTGTCTCCGTGGTTGTAATCTCCACATGCCCATACTGAACCATCTTCTTTTAGGAATGCTGTGTATGTATCTCCTGCAGATACTCTTATTACATTATTTATTAAAGTATTTTGTTCAAATGTAGTTTTATTTTCTGTTGTTCCTAAACCTAATTGACCATTAGAGTTTGTTCCTGTTACATATACGTTGTTGTTTTCATCTCTTAAGATTGTATGTGTCTTTCCTGTTGATGCTTGTCTTATATTTTTAACATCTTTTAGTTTTGTTGGAACATTCTTGTTTTCTTTGTCTCCTGTTCCTAATATTGAATATGTGTTACCTCCCCAAGTATATACATATCCATCTACTGTTGTTGCTATATTTGAGATATCTCCTGCATCTATTGTTCCTATTTTGTCTTTTATCTCTACTTTTTGGAATTCATTTATTTTGCCTATTTCGTTGTCTCCGATTCCTAATTGTCCATATAGATTTGATCCTGTTACAAATACTTCTCCTGCTCTGTTAAGGGCAATATAATGGCTCTTTCCACCTGATATGTCAATTATGTCGTGTATTCCTTTTACTTTCTTTGGCAATACTTTATTTGTATATGTTCCTAATCCTAAGTCACCATATGCGTTTAATCCCCATGCATATAGTTCGTTGTTTTCTGTAATTACCATTGTGTTGTTGTTTCCTGCAGATATTTTTATAACTTTTGGTAAATTACTTACTTTGTATGGTGTATATTGGTTTGCTCTTGTATTTCCTATTTGATAGTTATTGTTTCTACCCCATGTCCATACATTTCCATTACTGTCTAAAGCTACATTGTGATTTTCTCCTGCTGCTATTTGTGTAATAATTGTTCCTTCTGGGAATGTTACTTCTACTGGTTCATCACTTGTCTTTACTGTCCCATTTCCTAATTGTCCATATGTATTATCTCCCCATGTAAATACTTTTCCGTCTGTTCTCAAACTTATAGTGTGACTTCCATTTGTAATTACATTTGGTGATATTGTTATTTCATTTTCTGTTTCTGGTACAATTTCTACTTGGATTACTCCTACATTATCTGTATTTTCTTGATTTGCAGTAACTATTGTAGTTCCTGTCTTTTTACCAGATAATCTTATTTTGAATTTTCTGCTTTCGTTTAGTGTTTCATCATTAATGTCATTTTCTTGTATATCTTCTAATGTTGCTACTGATGTATCTTTAGATGTGTAATTTATATTTTTAATATCATTATTAAAAATATTAAAGTAATCTACGTATCCTTCTATTGTCGTTTCTTGGTTTACTTTTAGTGCAACATTGTTTGTATTTGTTCTTATTATATCTTTTCCTACCATTACTGGTATTATGCTATTTTTGTCGTTTCTGCTTCCTAACTCACCATTTTTTCCATATCCAAATGCATCTACTTCCCCATCTTCTTTTATTGCTACTACATGGTTTGTTCCTATGTTTGCAGAAATTACATTTTCAATATTTTTATTTTCTTGTGGTATGTTTACATCTAGTATTTCTTTGTTTTCTATTCCTAACTCATTGTTGTCATTCATTCCACAAGCATATAATTTTCCGTCTGTTGTAACTATTACTGTTGTTTTGTCTCCAGCCTTAATTTCTTTTATTCCTGTAAATATGTTTTCGCTGTTTTTTCTAACTGCTACAGGTGTTGTCTCGCTTGGTACATTGTTTCCGTTTGATAGTTGTCCATATGTATTATCTCCTATTGCATATGCTTTACCATCATTTGTAAGCATTACAGTGTGGTTTGTTCCTTCGTCTAAGTCTACTATTTTTCCAACTATAGGTAATTGTTCTTTTGTTGAAATGTTGTATACTTTTCCGTCTCCTGTTAATACATATTTTGATGTTATATCTACTGCATTTTCTGGTAAGTCTAGCAATTGTGCTCTTGATGAGTATCCGTTTCCCCAAGCGTATACTTTTCCTTTTGATGTTATTGCAAAACTTACATTTTCTCCTGCTTCTACTTTTACAATGTCTTGTAATTGTTTTCTGTATATATCTTTTACAACTACTGGCTCTTCATTGCTATATCCGCTTCCTGTTCCTAATTGTCCTTTTTCGCCATATCCCCATGCATATACTTTTCCTGTTTCGCTTAAAGCCAATACATGATAGTTACCTACTGATATGTCTTTTATTGTGTCTTCTATTTCTGTTTTGCTTCCGTCTTCGTTTTTTATTGTGTTTTTTATAATTTTTACTTTTTGTGGTTCATTGTAAGAGTTTGTATCCCCAACTCCTAGTTGTCCATATTGATTTTGTCCATGGCTCCATACTGTTCCGTCTGCTTTTAATTCAACTGTAAAGCCATCTCCTGCTTCAACTTTTGGTGTTACTTTTCCGTCTTTTGGTAATACTTCTACTTCCACATTTTTGTTGAATTTTTGTATTTCTGTGTTTAGTGTTCCTATTATTCCTTCATATGTAGCATTTAACATTGTTTTTCCTATTGCATTTCCTGTTACTGTGTTTCCTGCAAGTGAAGCGATTGTTTCGTTTTCTATTGTTTTGTTTACTTCTCCTGATGCTTGTTTGTTATTTTTTAAATTAAATGAACTACTTAATGCTAGACTTATATCTTTGCTTTCTCCAACATTTAATGTTATTCTTGCTGGTTCACATGATATTTCTAGTTCACCTATTTTTTCAAATTTACTTCTTGTTGTTGTGTCTTTTAATCCTAGTTGTCCATAATCATTTAAGCCAACTGTGTATACGTTTCCATCCCAGTCTACTATTGCAGTGTGTCCACCTTCTGATGCAGCTACTAGTTCTGTTTTGTATAAGTCTTGTATCTCTACTGGTTTATTTGAATGTACTGTATTTGCAGTTCTGTAGTCACCATAGTATCCAAATGTGTATACCTTACCGTCTTTATCTGTGATTATTGAATAACTATCCCCTGCTGATATATCTACTATATTAGTCATATTTGATTTTCCATCTGGTGTTACTACTTTTACCGCAGTCGATGATGATGTGTTATTTCCATTTCCTAGTTGACCATATGAGTTACTTCCCCATGCATACACTTCTCCATCTGAAGTTAATCCTAAATAATGATTATATCCTGCTACTACTTTTATTAAGTCTTTTCCATATGATTTTGTTTCATCTAGGTTATATGCTTTTCTATTTTCTGCTAATACTAAGTTACCAGAAACATCTATAATTTTTCTTGTAAAGTTTAGTTTTACAGGTTTTGCTCCATATCCGCTTCCCCAAGCATATACTTCGCCATTTTGTGTTAATGCTATTGTCATATATTTGTATGCATTTACTTTTGTTACATTTTTTAATCTTGTAACTTTTACAGGTACTAGAGAATCTTCTCTTGTTCCATTTCCTAATTGACCATTACCATTATATCCCCATGTGTATACTTCACCTTTTTCTGTTAAAGCAATACTGTGGTAATATCCTGTTTTTACATCTGTTATTTTTTCTGTTATGTCTGTTATTTGTTGTGGTTCATCGTATTCTGTTGTGTTTCCTAAACCTAGTTCTCCATCATTATTTTGTCCCCAACTCCATACTGTTCCGTCTTGTTTTAGTGCTACAGAAAATTTATATCCTAAACTTATTTGTATATTACTATCGTTTACAACTTTTACCCAGATGCTTGTTGTTCTTTTTGTTGATGTGTCTGTTACTTTTATTTTTGTAATTCCTTGTTGTTTTCCTGTTATCATTCCTAGAGTTGTCAATTCTGCAACGTTAGAGTCTTCTATTTCGTAATTTAGTGTTCCAACTTTTGTTGTACTATCCGTATATACATTCATATCGTCTTGAATATTGAATAATAATGGATTTATTTTTTTGCTCTTATCTACCCCTACTGTTATCACTTTTTCTGGATAGTTTAGGAATCCATCTCCCATTTTGCTCAAATATGTTGCACTTGTATTTCCTGAGTTTCCTATTTGTCCATATGTGTTATCACCTGATACCCATACAGTTCCATCTTTTCTAATTACTCCAGTATTTCTGTCAAGTTCATACATTTCGCCAATTTTAATTAATATTGCGTCTGTAACTTCTGTTCCATCTTCATTTAGCATTGTTTGTAATTTTGATGTGTTTGTTGTTGTTCCATTACTTAATTGTCCATATCCATTATATCCTGTTGCATATACTTTTCCGTCTTTACCTAATATTGTTGTTACACTTGAATTTAATTCTCCATATTTTGCTTTTATTTCTGTTCCATCTTCTAATGTTAATTTTGTAAATGATGCTCTATTTGATGTATCTCCTAATCCTAATTCTCCATATCTATTTCTACCTGCTGCCCATACTGTTCCATCTTCCCTGATTATTAATGTTGCATCATTTCCTGCAGATACTTTGTTTATGTCATTTCCTACTATATGTGCTCCTGTTGGTTTTTCTGCTGTGTCGCCATATCCAAGTTGTCCATAATAGTTATATCCTCTTGCAACTACATTTGAATTTGATTGCATAATTTCAACAAAACATTCTCCTGCACTTACAGATATTGCATTTGTACAGTCACTCATTTGTGTTGGAGTTGTTCTTGATGTCTCTGTATCATCTATTTGATGATAGTTTCCATCTCCCCAGCCATATACATTTCCATTTTTGTCTATTGCGTATGAGTTTTCATCTCCATTTGCAACGTCTATAATGTTTTCTAAATATCCGTTTCCATCAATTCCTTTTACTCTTGTTGCATAACTTCTATATGTTCTATCTCCTAAGCCCAATTCACCGAACTCATTTTTTCCCCATGCGTATACTTCACCTTTTTTTGTTAGTGCAATTGTTGTATTGTCTGTTACATCTATTTTTATTACATTTTCCAAGTATGTGTTTTCATCTATTTTTACTTGTACTGATGTATTTCTATTTGTTGTATCTCCAACTCCTAATTGTCCATAATCATTTTTTCCTGTTGCCCATACAGTTCCATCTTCTTTTAGTGTTATTGTATTTCCATATCCTTGTCCTACTATTGGAACTGTAATTGCTCCTTCTTGGTTTCTGTATACATTTACTATTGCTTTTGCTTTTAGTCCATTTTTTGAGTTGTATCCTGTTATTGTAGTATAACCTAGTGTTTTACCTGTTACAATGCCGTTGCTGTCTACTGTTGCTACGTCTTCGTTTGATGATGTCCATGTCCAATCACTTTGGACTGGCTTTTCTTTTACAAATACATTGAAATTTGCTGCACTTATGACATCTATATCAAATTTTTCTCCTATTTTAATGTATTCGTTTTTGGCATTTAATTGTACGTCATTTATACCAACTTGTGTAAAATATTTTGCTGATGATGTTGTTCCATTTCCTATTTGTCCATATGTATTATTTCCTGATACCCAGATAGTTCCATCTTTTTTTATTATTCCTGTATTTATATCTGGATCAGACATTTCGCCTACTTTAATTAACATTGCATCTGTTACTTCTGTACCATCTGAATTTAGCATTGGTTTTAGTTTTAATGAATTTGTTGTTGTTCCATTACTTAATTGTCCATATCCATTATATCCCGTTGCATATACTTTTCCGTCTTTACCTAATATTGTAGTTACACTTGAATTTAATTCTCCATATTTTGCTTTTATTTCTGTTCCATCCTCTAATGTTAATTTTGTAAATGATGCTCTATTTGATGTATCTCCTAATCCTAATTCTCCATATCTATTTCTACCTGCTGCCCATACTGTTCCATCTTCCCTGATTATTAATGTTGCATCATTTCCTGCAGATACTTTGTTTATGTCATTTCCTACTATATGTGCTCCTGTTGGTTTTTCTGCTGTGTCGCCATATCCAAGTTGTCCATAATAGTTATATCCTCTTGCAACTACATTTGAATTTGATTGCATAATTTCAACAAAACATTCTCCTGCACTTACAGATATTGCATTTGTACAGTCACTCATTTGTGTTGGAGTTGTTCTTGATGTCTCTGTATCATCTATTTGATGATAGTTTCCATCTCCCCAGCCATATACATTTCCATTTTTGTCTATTGCGTATGAGTTTTCATCTCCATTTGCAACGTCTATAATGTTTTCTAAATATCCGTTTCCATCAATTCCTTTTACTCTTGTTGCATAACTTCTATATGTTCTATCTCCTAAGCCCAATTCACCGAACTCATTTTTTCCCCATGCGTATACTTCACCTTTTTTTGTTAGTGCAATTGTTGTATTGTCTGTTACATCTATTTTTATTACATTTTCCAAGTATGTGTTTTCATCTATTTTTACTTGTACTGATGTATTTCTATTTGTTGTATCTCCAACTCCTAATTGTCCATAATCATTTTTTCCTGTTGCCCATACTGTTCCATCTTCTTTTAGTGTTATTGTATTTCCATATCCTTGTCCTACTACTGGAACTGTAATTGCTCCTTCTTGGTTTCTATATACATTTACTATTGCTTTTCCTTTTAATCCTTTTTTTGCATTATAACCTGTAATTGTTGTATATCCTATTGTTTTTCCTGTTACTGTTCCATTTTCGTCTATTGTTGCCACATCTTCGTTTGATGATGTCCATGTCCAATCACTTTGGACTGGTTTTTCAGGAATAAATATATTAAAGCTTGATTCATTAAGTACATCAATATCTAATGTTTCTCCAATTTTTATATATTCATTTCTTGCATTTAATAAAACCTCCGTTTGACCTGCTTGTGTTAAGTATTTTGAACTTGCATTTGTGCCATTTCCATATTCGCCTCTTTCATTATCTCCTGCAATCCATATTGTTCCATCTTTTTTTACAATTCCCATACTTTTCACTGTATCTTGGTAGTAGCTTTTTTCTGCAAGTAAAAACATTGTATCTGTTATTTCTGTTCCATCTTGATTTGTCATAACTTTTGGATATATAGCATCTGTTGTTGTTCCATCTCCTAATTGTCCATATCCATTATATCCTGTTATATATGTTTTTCCATCTATTCCTATATATTGAAAATTTCTTGCTCCTGCTTTTATTGTTTTTGCTTTTGCAATATCTCCGTTTTGAAGTTTTATTTGTGTATATGTTGTTCTATTTGTTGTATCTCCTAATCCTAATTGCCCATGGTTATTAAATCCACATGACCAAACAGTTTTATCTTCTTTTAAAATATATCCACTGTATCCATCAAAATTTATTTCGTTTATATCATTCCCTATACATCTTTGAGCGACTTCATTTGTTGTTGTTCCATTTCCAAGTGAACCATATAAATCATGTCCCCATACCCATGTTTCACCATTTGCAAGTATTGCTCCTTCATCACTATATCCTGAATTTATGCTTATTAAATTTGATAATTGATTTAATTTAATAAATTTGTTACTTCCTCCGTTTCCAAGTAATTGATATGCTGTGTCAACTCCTGCTCCAAACAACTCACCTTTTTTGTTTATAATATATGCATTGTTATGTGACATTGCTACATCTATAATTTCATTTCCATCAATTCCACTTACTTTTGTTGCATATACTCTATTGTTTGTATCTCCTTGACCTAGGTGTCCTTCTCCATTATATCCCCATGTATATACTTCTCCATTTTTTGTTAAAGCAATATTTTGTGCAAATGCTGTTGATATTTTTATTACATTTGTTAAATAAGTATCCTTATCAATTTTTACTTGAACAGGTATATTTCTATCTGTTGTATCTCCCACTCCTAATTGTCCGAGATTGTTTAATCCCATTGTCCATACTGTTCCATCTTCTTTTAAGATAACTGTTGAAGTTTCACCTAATTCTACATGTGGTGTTGTAATGGCGCCTTCTTTATTTCTATATACATTTATTATTGCTTTTGCTTTTGCTCCTGTTTTTGAATTGTATCCTGTTATTGTTGTATGTCCTATTTCTTTGCCTGTAACTATTCCATTATTATCAACTGTTGCTACATCTTCGTTTGATGATGTCCATGTCCAATCACTTTGATTTGCTTTTTCTGGAATTAATACATTGAAACTTGATTCATTAAGTACATCAATATCTAATGTTTCTCCAATTTTTATGTATTCATTTCTTATATTTAATTGTACTTCTGTTGTTCCGATTTTTGTTAAATAATTTGCATTTGTTGTTGTTCCATTTCCTAATTGTCCATAAGTGTTTTGTCCTATAATCCAAATTGAACCATCTTTTCTGATTATTGCATGATTTCTTGGATTTGAATCTACATAGCATGTTCCTGGCGCTATTGCAATTGCGTCTGTTACTTCTGTACCATCTGCATTTACCATTGCTTTTGGATATACTGCACTTGTTGTTGTTTTATCTCCTATTTGTCCATATCCATTATATCCAGTTACATATACTTTTCCGTCTTCTCCTATAAATTGAAGGCTTCTAACTCCTGCTTTTATTGTTTTTGCTTTAAATGCATTTCCTTCTTTGTCTTTTATTTGTGTAAATGTTGTTCTGTTTGTTGTGTCTCCTAATCCTAATTGTCCATAATTGTTTAATCCTGATGACCAGATTGTTCCATCTTCTTTTAATATGTATCCTGAATATCCTTTAAGATGTATTTCATTTATTTCACTTGATATATATCTTTCTGTTGATTTACTTGATGTTGCTCCATATCCCATAGCACCATATGTATTACATCCCCATGTCCAAGTTTCGCCATTTGATTTTATTGCACATACTTCTCCATATCCAACACTGGCACATATAACATTTGTCATTTTACTTAATTTAACTGGTGTATATGTTGTACTATTTTCCATCAATTCATAGTCTTCACCATTTCCCCATCCATATACATTACCATCTTTATCAACTGTTATTGTTGTTGTATGTCCCATAGAAATATCCATAATATTTTCTAAATAGCCTTTTCCTCCTATGCCTTTAACTCTTGTTGCATATGTTCTATTGCTTGTATCTCCTAGTCCAAGTTGTCCTGCTCCATTATGTCCCCATGTATATACTTCTCCACTTTTTGTTAAAGCCATTGCTTGTGCACGCATTGCAGATATTTTTACTACATTTGTTAAATATGTATTTGCATCTATTTTTACTTGTACTGGTGTTGTTCTGTTTGTTGTGTCTCCTTGAGCACAAGTTCCTATATCATTTCTACCTGATACCCATACTGTTCCGTCTTCTTTTAATACAAGTGCAAATCCTTCTCCCATTTCTATTTGTGGCGTTGTTATTGCACCTTCTTTGTTTCTGTATACATTTACTATTGCTTTTGCTTTTAGTTCTGTTTGTGGATTATATGCCGTTATTGTTGTATGTCCAATACCTTTTCCTGTTACATTTCCATTTTTATCAACTGTTGCTACATCTTCGTTTGATGATGTCCATGTCCATCCACTTTGACTTACAGTATCTTTTCCTTCTGTGTCACTTACTTCAGTTTTTATTGTTTCTCCTATTTTTATAAATGTATTTTTGTAATTTAATTGATAATTTTTTATATAATATATTTTGTTAGTGTTATTCCAAGAGTGTTCACCATAAAATACTCCTGCAGAATTTTCTACAAAATTTGTATTTGTTTTGCTATTTTCTATCAATTCTGAAAGTTCATTTTCTTTAGTTCCAAAATTGTCTACAATAACATTTGTTCTTGTTCCACTTGTATTTACATTTGTTGCAATGTTTGTAAATTTACAACTTCCTGAATAATCGCTTTCAACTTTTCCTAGGTCATGGAAAAATGTACAATTCTTAACTCTAAGGTTTCCACCACCATTATAATATAAATATGTTGCAGCATTTGTACCACATATTCTAAAGAATATATTTTCTGCCGTTCCATTGCTCCATCTAAATATTGATTTTTGCCATCCATCACCTGATTTTGGATAATATACACACGTTAAATTTCTAACAATAGTATTAGAATTTGCTATTTGCATCATTGGTCCATCTCTAGACTCTGATTTTGAACCATCATATACAAGTATTGTTTTTTCATTTTCTCCAAATATTTCTAGTGATTTACCTTGATCATATATTCCTGGTTGTGCATAACTATCTAATGCCATTGGCGTTAATGTGTATGTTCCTGCCATAATATAAATTTTTTGCCCACTTGTTGCCTCATTTATAGCTTTTGAAAGTGTTGCATATGGTTTTTCTTTTGTTCCATCTCCAGTTTCGTCACTTCCTGTTGTTGAAACGCAAATATTGTAACCAGATTTTATTATATTACTACTTGTTGCAGAGGTTTCTGAGCCTGAAGTACTTGTTGTACTTATACTATTTGCAATGTATTGAAATATGCTATTTTGCTTGTTTATAACTTTGTCTGTTGCTAATATTGCACATATTGCTGTTATTGCACAAAGTAATACTGCTGCTTTGCTTTTTATTTTTTTGCTAAATTTTTTGCTTAACTTCACGGCTCTTCTTCCTCCCTTCTCTAATGATTTTTTATTTTAAAATTTTTGTTTTCTTAAAGTTTTTATAATATATATTTTAATTATTTCTTTTATTTTTTACAACTATAGATATTTATATATTACAATTTTATTATTTATATATTATTAGGGATATAGGGCTTTTGAAATTTTTAGTTACTTTTTTGTCATTTTATTTAAATTTATATTTCATATTTTATTAGTTTTTTATTTTTTGCTTAGGGAATGAATGGAAAAAGAGCAATATTGTTATAAATATTGCTCTAAAAATATTATTTTATATTTCTTCTCCATTGAACTTTTTTGTGTCTATACACACTTTATGTCAATGTTATAGTTCTTAAAATCATTCAACTGCTACACTATTTACTCTTGTTATTTTACCACTGTCTATTTTTATTTCCAATGTGTTTTTCTCTGAAGTAATATAGTAATAATCTTCACCTTTTCTTTGGATTTTTTCAACATTTAGCTCATTTTCTTTTATATTTTTTTCACCCAATTTTTTAAATTGTTTTTTGGCTAATTTTCTTGCTTTTTCTTCTGTTATTTCTTTTTCATCACTTTTTATAATTTCTATTTTTGTGTTTGAATCTTTACTATTTTCTGTAGATGTATTATTCTTATCTGGTTTAAATATTACAAACATTGATACTGAAATAAGTATAATGCATCCAAATATTGCTAAATTGTATGGTCTAATTATCTTTTTTATTATTTTTCTAAATTTTTTATTTACCTTCATTTTTTACGCTCCTCTTTTGTTTTTTTTATTTTATCACTTTTAAAAATAAAAGTAAATACTTTTTTAAGCATGCTTAATAAGCCTTTTTATAGGCTTTTTTAAAAATTGTGACATGTTTAATAAAACTTTTTACAGTTTTTTTTAAATTTTTGTATGCTTAATAAACCTTTTTATGGGGATTTTTAAAATTTATATACATAATTATTTAATATCTTTTATTTATATTAGATTGTCTACAAAATTTCCTTTTCTTCATTTTGCGCGCCTAAAATGAAGATTTAGGAAATTTCGTATGCGCACTGACAATCTATTTTAATATAATTCCATATAGTTTATCATCATAATCTATTTTAATATAATTTCATATGGTTTATCATCATAAACTATTTTTATTTTTATTATTTTTCCTCTGTGTTTTATTTGAATCTCTTTTCCGTCTAGTTTTTCACTTACTGTGTCACTTAAATGTATTTTTACTTTATTTGGATAAGTTTCTCCATCTAAATATTCGTCAATATTTAATTCTGGATGTTTTTTTGTTAGCTTATCTACTCCACCTAATACAAATTCTCCGTCTTCTTCTACATAAATCTTGACATTACGCTTAAATAATAGTAATAGTAGTAAAAGTATTAGTCCTGCTATTCCAATAACTGCTGCTATTTGTTTGTTTCCTTTTACTTTTTCATCTTCTACTCCTAGCGTTGCTGTTTCTTTCTCTTCTGTTGGTTCAGTATTAGGTTTTTGATTGTTTTCTTCGTTGATTGGGGGTTCAACTTTTTCTTCTGTTGGTTGTCCTTCTTTATCTTCTTTTGTATTATTATTAATTATTATTGTTTTATTCTTTGTAACTGTTTTTATTATTTCTGTTTTTGGCTCTTCTTGTTTTATCTCTTCCTGTTTTGGTTCTTCTTTTATTTCTTCTTTTTCTGGTTCTTTAACTTCTTCTTTTTCAGTTACTAATACTGAGAATTTTGTTTTAAATCCTTTATATGTTATTGTAACAACTTGTAGTCCAGAATTTTGGGGATTATATCCTGAGATCATGTTGTCTGTTACTGGAATAGTATTTATTCCACTTGATTTAATTATATCTATTGTTGCTCCTGTTATATCTAGTGCCTCACCATTTTTATAATTAATTTTGTTTGGCTCATTATTTAATGATATTGCTTTTATTTTATCTTTTACGCTTACTTGGAATTTTCCTTGTAAACCTTTGTATTCTACTGTAATTGTTTGTGTTCCTTCTTTTGTTTTATCATATCCTGATATCATTGATGCTGTCATGTCGGTCTTTTCATCTACTTTTCCACTTGCTGTTATTATTAATATTGTTCCTCCTGTTAGGTCTAAATTTTCTCCATATTCATAATCTGTTTTTTCTGGTTTTTTAACTTCCAATCTTGTTATGTAATCTTTTACATTGACTATGAATTCTTGAGAAAGACCTTCGTATGTTACTGTTAATGTTTGGTTTCCAATCTTTTTAGGATTGTATCCTGTGACCATATCTTTTGTTATATTTAGTATTTTTGTTTCATTGCCTTGTTTGAACTCAATTGTTCCTCCTGTTAAATCTAATTGTTCTCCATATTTGTATTCTAATTTATTTGGTAATGTTTTTATTGTCATACTACTTGTTTGGTTAATTACTGTAATTCCAAATGATTTAGTATAGCCTTTATAAGTTACTTTAATTGTTTTTGCACCTTCTGTACTTGTATCAAATCCTTCTATTTGTACTTCGGAATTTGTCATTGCTACTGGGGTTGTAGCTGTTTTACTTGCCATTATTGGTTTTACTTTTCCGCCTGTTAAATCAATTTTTTCACCTATTTTATATACTAGTTTATTTGGTTTTACAATATCAATATCTTCAATATAGTCTTTTACGTCTACTTCATATGAAGTTGTTTTGTCTTTGTATGTAACTGTTATTTTTTGTTTTCCTATTTTATTAGGATTATATCCTGTTACCATACTTGTTGTTATATTTATTGTTTCTTTTGCTCCATTACTTCTTATTGTTTCTATTGTTCCTCCTGCTATATTTAGTGGTTCTCCATATTTATATTCTGCTTTTGGAGTAGTTTTCATTATGATTGATTGTATATTGTTTTCTACTATAACACCAAATTGTTCTTTTTGCCCTTTATACATAACATCTATAGTTTGTGCTCCTTCTTGTTTTGGGTTATATCCACTTATTGTTACTTTACTATCTGTAAGCGCTACTGGGGAAGTAGCTACTCCACTAGCCATAACTTCTTGAATATTTCCTCCTGTTAGGTCTAAATCTTCACCATATTCGTATTTTACTTTCGTTGGTGGTGTTAGTATAATTCCTGTTATATAATCTTTTACATTTACTTTATATTTTAATTCTTGTCCGCCATATTTTATTGTTAACTCTTGTTCTCCTATTTTTGTAGGTTCATATCCTGTTACCATTTCTTCTGTAATTTGTTTTTCTTCTGGTCCGCTTGGTCTCACAATTGTTATTATTCCATTACTTAAATCTAATGGTTCTCCATATTTATATTCTGTTTTTGGAGTTGTTTTTATTTCCATAGATATTATTGGATCTTCTACTGATATAGTAAATGTTGTTGTTTTCGTAACTCCATTTTCTGTATAGCTTATTGTTAGTGGTAATTTTGTGTTTTCTTTGCTTGAGTCAAATCCACTTATCATTTCTTTTGTAATATCTATTGTTTCTGTTGTTCCTGTTGCTCTTGTTATTTTTAATTTTCCGCCTGTTGTGTCTAGTGTTTCTTTGACATTATATTTTACTTTTGTTGGTAATGTCTCTATAGCAACTGATTGTATTGTATTTGTTATTGTTATTGGGTAACTTGCTGTTCCTATTATTCCGTTATTTGCAGTATATTTTAAAGTTAATGTTTTACTTACTTTATTGTCTTTTCCGTATTCTGAGATTGTTGGGTTCATATTTAATGACCCACCGTCTTTTTCTGTTATTACCGCTGATGTTATTGGCTCTTCTTTTGTTGTTCCATCTGTATATGTTACTGTTATTT
>OJNS01000383.1_pt1 | contig 29413 bp, 18 predicted proteins | sample 1597911 | NCBI WGS metagenome assembly OJNS01 (sample SAMN01915214, study PRJEB22387) | human gut metagenome | isolation source: stool | host: Homo sapiens | place: USA
CCGCCGTGACCTTCGGCTTCTATGCCGCCGAGGAGCTTACCGCAGCAGACGGCTCTGTCATTCCTGCGGACGGACTGATTGAGATTCTGTCCCTTGACGAAAACGGGAAAGCCGTGCTCAAGAGCGATGTCCCCTTCGGCAGCTACTATGTCAGAGAAATCAGCACCGACAGCCACTATATGCTCTCCGATGAGAAGTACCCTGTGACCTTCGCCTATGCCGGTCAGGAAATCCCCGTTGTGGAGCTTGCCGTCAATGATGGAAAGAGCATTACCAACGAGATGATCTACGGAGAGATCTACGGCATGAAGAAGGATGAGGACGGCAAGGCGCTGGCCGGAGCTACCATCGGGCTGTTCCTCACAGACGGCACCGAGCCTATCCTGACCACCGTTTCCGCAGAGGACGGCAGCTTCTCCTTCGCGGACATCCCTTATGGCGAGTATGTGGTGCGTGAAATCACCGAACCGGAGGGCTATGTAATGGATGATACGCCTTATACCGTGAAGGTAGATCAGAACGGTGCTGGGGTAGAGATCGAGATCACCAACAAGCTCATTCGCGGCAGCGTTCAGCTGACCAAGGTGGATAAGGACTATCCCGACCACCATCTGAGCGGCGCGGTCTTTGAGGTGTACCGTGACGGAAAGCTCGTGGATCAGATGGAGGAGCTGTCCGATGGCGTTTACAAGCTGGATGATTTGCCCTAAGGGTTTTCCTTCCCCTTTAATTTCAATCCACGCTCCCCGCACGGGGAGCGACTTGTCCCGGCATGGACTTGCTTGACTTCTGCGGCATTTCAATCCACGCTCCCCGCACGGGGAGCGACATGTCTCCGAGTGCAAGAGGCTGTCAGACAAACGTATTTCAATCCACGCTCCCCGCACGGGGAGCGACGTTTTCGCGCAGGATGTTGAGTTTTTGGACAGCGCATTTCAATCCACGTTCCCCGCACGGGGAGCGACAGCTTGCTTTGCGTAAGCAAGCAATTCGCGCATGATATTTCAATCCACGCTCCCCGCACAGGGAGCGACGACAACCTGCAAAGCGTCTGCGTGATCTGCCACATTTCAATCCACGCTCCCCGCACGGGGAGCGACCTTGCCTATGAGCGATTTGTGCGTGACCTGATGCACATTTCAATCCACGCTCCCCGCACGGGGAGCGACGCAGCGCGACCATTATTGGTGCCAACGATGCCAATTTCAATCCACGCTCCTCGCACGGGGAGCGACCTGCTTCGTAATTTGAGAGCGTTGTGCGAGAAATGATTTCAATCCACGCTCCCCGCACGGGGAGCGACGAGGCGTTCGACGCCTACAAGCAGCAGGTGGAAACGATTTCAATCCACGCTCCCCGCACGGGGAGCGACCATGTCCCGGCGGCAATGCCGCCCGTTAAAGGTATTTCAATCCACGCTCCCCGCACGGGGAGCGACTGCTCCTGCCGGATGCTCCGGCGGTAGCGGATGGTATTTCAATCCACGCTCCCCGCACGGGGAGCGACACCCTTCCGGGAAGCCAATGAGCTGGACGTGCTGACATTTCAATCCACGCTCCCCGCACGGGGAGCGACCAACCTCAAGCTGGGCTATGGCGGCACACAAAAGATTTCAATCCACGCTCCCCGCACGGGGAGCAACAGGACAAGCAGCAGCATATTTCCGGGACGACCGCATTTCAATCCACGCTCCCCGCACGGGGAGCGACGAAAAGTGCTTGCGAACTGGGACAACGACCTTATTATTTCAATCCACGCTCCCCGCACGGGGAGCGACCGAAACATGGCAGTACGCGCATACCCGGAGAAGATATTTCAATCCACGCTCCCTGCACGGGGAGCGACACGGAGCGCGACACGCTCAAGCAGCAGCTTGACATTTCAATCCACGCTCCCTGCACGGGGAGCGACCGTATGCCGCGCGCCAAACCGCGCTGGAACTGCTGATTTCAATCCACGCTCCCTGCACGGGGAGCGACGCAACGCTTCCCCATGCGTATAGACAACCGAGATTTCAATCCACGCTCCCTGCACGGGGAGCGACGCCCAGCTTGTACGCGCCGATGGACACCTGACCATTTCAATCCACGCTCCCTGCACGGGGAGCGACTGGTACAAATGTACAAATGCAGAGTGTGAAAGCAATTTCAATCCACGCTCCCTGCACGGGGAGCGACTATGTTGAGCCTTCCGGTCTTGCTGTACACACAAATTTCAATCCACGCTCCCCGCACGGGGAGCGACCCGCAGGGTCGCCGCCCGCGATGGTCAGCGCATCATATTTCAATCCACGCTCCCCGCACGGGGAGCGACACAGCTCCGCACCAGCAAACACGTCGCCACCCGGCATTTCAATCCACGCTCCCCGCACGGGGAGCGACTATACCGCATTGCTGCCTCCTTCCTCGCAATGGATTTCAATCCACGCTCCCCGCACGGGGAGCGACGTGTGCGACAGCGTTCTCAATAGTGTTGACAGTTTATTTCAATCCACGCTCCCCGCACGGGGAGCGACGTTCGGAATCTTGCGTTGCGTAGCGGATTTGAAATCATTTCAATCCACGCTCCCCGCACGGGGAGCGACCGCCGGGGCGGGCATTTTTCAGCCCGCCCGGATATTTCAATCCACGCTCCCCGCACGGGGAGCGACAGCAAGAGACGCAGGGCTGGACACTGGCATCATTATTTCAATCCACGCTCCCCGCACGGGGAGCGACGATGAGGAAAAATTGTTACTGCTGGAACTGCTTCATTTCAATCCACGCTCCCCGCACGGGGAGCGACATCATCGACGCGCTGACTGCCCGATAAGGTTTGATTTCAATCCACGCTCCCCGCACGGGGAGCGACGATGTAGAATACCGGGCATTCCTTGCCGCGCTTTATTTCAATCCACGCTCCCCGCACGGGGAGCGACATGGTACAATATTATAGTGAGAGGATGGTGTGTTATTTCAATCCACGCTCCCCGCACGGGGAGCGACGACGTGGATGGTGCTGTGGATGTTGTTCACCTTGCAATTTCAATCCACGCTCCCCGCACGGGGAGCGACCTCCGGCGAAATTTCCTGCATCGACTTGTACAGAGGATTTCAATCCACGCTCCCCGCACGGGGAGCGACCCGTCGCCGTCTGGACGATTGAGCCGCAGGATGAGCATTTCAATCCACGCTCCCCGCACGGGGAGCGACCTCGTTGCCTGCTACACGGACATCGAGCGAGAGCTATTTCAATCCACGCTCCCCGCACGGGGAGCGACGTACCAGCGGCCGTCATCCTTGCGGACATCCGGCTATTTCAATCCACGCTCCCCGCACGGGGAGCGACGAGCGCCCGCAACCAGCGGACGCCCACGGGAGCCATTTCAATCCACGCTCCCCGCACGGGGAGCGACCGGCTGTTCGCCCGGTCAGATGCCGGGCTTGATATTTCAATCCACGCTCCCCGCACGGGGAGCGACACGGCAACGCCGACGAAATGACGGCGGCAAGCAGGGATTTCAATCCACGCTCCCCGCACGGGGAGCGACGCGGGGACAGCAAAGTGCCGGACTGCTCGTCCATTATTTCAATCCACGCTCCCCGCACGGGGAGCGACCCCTGCAATGCTTTCGGCTCGGCCAAGGGCGGCATTTCAATCCACGCTCCCCGCACGGGGAGCGACGCTTTTCGCGCTTTCTTCCACGCTTCGCTGTGATAATTTCAATCCACGCTCCCCGCACGGGGAGCGACCATCCAGCTCTTCGCAGAGCTTCCGAATCCCTTCCAATTTCAATCCACGCTCCCCGCACGGGGAGCGACGACGGGAGCAGACGGCATTTTGAAAAGCGTGGAAATTTCAATCCACGCTCCCCGCACGGGGAGCGACGCGCGGACGTGAAGCTAACACTAAAGCAATGCTCATTTCAATCCACGCTCCCCGCACGGGGAGCGACGCTGGAATTGCTCAAAACGGCGGTATACCAGTCATTTCAATCCACGCTCCCCGCACGGGGAGCGACGCTTATTCGTTGGGTTTGCTGCCGAGGATTCTTTCATTTCAATCCACGCTCCCCGCACGGGGAGCGACTGCGGCGGGTCAGGCTTCCTTGCGCGGGTAGAGCTTATTTCAATCCACGCTCCCCGCACGGGGAGCGACGCTGTTGGAAGGGAACCCCGGAAAACAGAAACTATTTCAATCCACGCTCCCCGCACGGGGAGCGACGTATTTGCTGACGCGCATGGTCGTATCACCGCTCATTTCAATCCACGCTCCCCGCACGGGGAGCGACACGGCGTGCTGGGCTACAGCCCCATCGCGTTCGAATTTCAATCCACGCTCCCCGCACGGGGAGCGACGACTTTTGTCGTACACGCACAGAAAAGTAACATTTCAATCCACGCTCCCCGCACGGGGAGCGACGCGCTGTACTTTCCCAGAATCGCGTTCGCCCGGTATTTCAATCCACGCTCCCCGCACGGGGAGCGACCCAGCGGCCAGCCAGAGCCGCCAGCCGCCAGCAATTTCAACCCACGCTCCCCGCACGGGGAGCGACGGTCTGCGCGGACAAGCCCTGACGTGACGTTCCCATTTCAACCCACGCTCCCCGCACGGGGAGCGACACTTGAGGGAGACTCTCGCGATCGAGGACCCGGACATTTCAACCCACGCTCCCCGCACGGGGAGCGACCGACTATCCAGCGCTACACGGAGTATCTGGGCGAATTTCAACCCACGCTCCCCGCACGGGGAGCGACTGACGGTCGAGCCGCAGAACGGACAGGGGTACGATTTCAACCCACGCTCCCCGCACGGGGAGCGACGGCTTAAGGCCGGACGTCAGAGGGAGATGAATACATTTCAACCCACGCTCCCCGCACGGGGAGCGACGAGGATGCTCGACAACCAAATCGCGAGGACTTTTATTTCAACCCACGCTCCCCGCACGGGGAGCGACGACGGACGGCGACGCACAAGCGCCGCCGCGAAAGATTTCAACCCACGCTCCCCGCACGGGGAGCGACGGCATACGCGGACGCAAACAGCTTCACCAAAAACAATTTCAACCCACGCTCCCCGCACGGGGAGCGACGGAATAAAGCATGGCAAGCGGTTCGGGCAAAGGGCATTTCAACCCACGCTCCCCGCACGGGGAGCGACGCCACCTATACGGGGATTTGTCAAGGCTCTGGCATTTCAACCCACGCTCCCCGCACGGGGAGCGACGCGACGGCAGCAGCTTATCTATCATAGACTTTGTATTTCAACCCACGCTCCCCGCACGGGGAGCGACCAAAATGACGACTGGTCTTCGGGCAAGCACCTTTGAATTTCAACCCACGCTCCCCGCACGGGGAGCGACTTCGACTTGTTTTTCGCTCACGCCGTGAATGGTCGATTTCAACCCACGCTCCCCGCACGGGGAGCGACTCGGCTTGCAGCTTGCCGCGTCTCAGGCAGCACAATTTCAACCCACGCTCCCCGCACGGGGAGCGACACGACTAATTGTATCGTCGAGATTAGCACGACGCATTTCAACCCACGCTCCCCGCACGGGGAGCGACGAGGGCTGCTCCTCGTCCGCTGGGACATCCCGTCATTTCAACCCACGCTCCCCGCACGGGGAGCGACGACACGCCGCAAGGCTATATGATGGCGCTGTCAGATTTCAATCCACGCTCCCCGCACGGGGAGCGACGATTTACTTGCAACGTCGGTCGAATCGCTTGCGATATTTCAATCCACGCTCCCCGCACGGGGAGCGACGGGCAGCAAGCGTATGAGTACGAGAAAACAATTTTTATTTCAATCCACGCTCCCCGCACGGGGAGCGACGAGCGACTGGCCGCACTGTCCGATATGTTGGAAATTTCAATCCACGCTCCCCGCACGGGGAGCGACTCCAAGATTTTTACTTTTCGGATAGCACAGATATTATTTCAATCCACGCTCCCCGCACGGGGAGCGACGATAAACACGCTGTGCGGACTTCGGGCTGTGCTGGAGATTTCAATCCACGCTCCCCGCACGGGGAGCGACGCTTTTCCAATACTACCAGCGCTATTTATTCCAATTTCAATCCACGCTCCCCGCACGGGGAGCGACGGGAACCGATGGCGTGTATGATATTACTAAAGATTTCAATCCACGCTCCCCGCACGGGGAGCGACTTCCATTATTGATTATCAGTCGGCAGGATTTACAATTTCAATCCACGCTCCCCGCACGGGGAGCGACTATTTTGTATACCAAAATCATGTAATCGAGAGCATTTCAATCCACGCTCCCCGCACGGGGAGCGACTTAACTGGTGCTTTCGCAAATGCCGCAGGCCAAGATTTCAATCCACGCTCCCCGCACGGGGAGCGACCTCCCTTGCTTAAATCGCTAATTCGTGTATGGTCATTTCAATCCACGCTCCCCGCACGGGGAGCGACAAAGGCACAATTCAGGCACGTCTGAATACGATTATTTCAATCCACGCTCCCCGCACGGGGAGCGACGTGTCAAGATATTCACGACTAAGGCGGTGCGCAATTTCAATCCACGCTCCCCGCACGGGGAGCGACTAGCCCGCCGAAGTTACAAGGGGTTTAGCCCTGACATTTCAATCCACGCTCCCCGCACGGGGAGCGACTTGCCCTTTTTGAGTGACAATAAATGCCACCACCTTATTTCAATCCACGCTCCCCGCACGGGGAGCGACGTGCGTCTTCTCGATTTTGTTATTCATATTTGTAAATTTCAATCCACGCTCCCCGCACGGGGAGCGACTCTTGTAGCAGGCTACAAGTCCGGGGATCATATAATTTCAATCCACGCTCCCCGCACGGGGAGCGACAGGCGACGATTGCGCAGCTCGACAACAAGACCGCATTTCAATCCACGCTCCCCGCACGGGGAGCGACCATTCCCTACATCGACAAGCTGGTAAATAGCAAGATTTCAATCCACGCTCCCCGCACGGGGAGCGACATTATAAACGGACTAATGGCGAGGGGAGGTGCAATTTCAATCCACGCTCCCCGCACGGGGAGCGACCGACACGCATGGTGCGGTATTGCTGCGCCGAACTGATTTCAATCCACGCTCCCCGCACGGGGAGCGACTGCAAAAGTCGCTCGAAGCGTTTGAGCAAAAGGACATTTCAATCCACGCTCCCCGCACGGGGAGCGACCGACCCGCTGACAAACGTTGCAATCAGTTGCGGAAGCATTTCAATCCACGCTCCCCGCACGGGGAGCGACCGCAACACCTCACATACGATTTCGACGCAGGAACATTTCAATCCACGCTCCCCGCACGGGGAGCGACACTTGCAGGCGCTGAAAGTCGTCACTGACAAGGCATTTCAATCCACGCTCCCCGCACGGGGAGCGACTGGGCGAAGCGCTGGACAGCTTGTGGATTGCACGGAAATTTCAATCCACGCTCCCCGCACGGGGAGCGACTGAAGTATCAGCGTGACGTAAACATTGTAATCAAATTTCAATCCACGCTCCCCGCACGGGGAGCGACCAAAGCCCGCGCGCAACGGTGGAATCGGCTCGTCATTTCAATCCACGCTCCCCGCACGGGGAGCGACCCGTCCAGTGCGACTGCTGCTGCTTCGGCTTGCGATTTCAATCCACGCTCCCCGCACGGGGAGCGACATACTCCTTTTTAGCAGCAAGGCGGCATTCTTCTATTTCAATCCACGCTCCCCGCACGGGGAGCGACGCTATTGATGCCGTTTACTGCCATGTTGGCAATATTTCAATCCACGCTCCCCGCACGGGGAGCGACGGCTTGTGAAGCTGTTCAGGTTGCGGCAATGTGCGTATTTCAATCCACGCTCCCCGCACGGGGAGCGACGCGAAAGCTGCTGGCGACGCTATCCGCGCGGTCACATTTCAATCCACGCTCCCCGCACGGGGAGCGACGTTATCGCGCCAAGACAACCGCCGCGAGGATGAAGCATTTCAATCCACGCTCCCCGCACGGGGAGCGACGTCCGCGAATGGTGGCTTCCTCGGCGGCGCGGAATTTCAATCCACGCTCCCCGCACGGGGAGCGACCTCTGAACGCCTACGGCATCACGGAAACCAAGGCATTTCAATCCACGCTCCCCGCACGGGGAGCGACTTGGCAGCCTGGCAATGCAGCTTGAATACCTCTGATTTCAATCCACGCTCCCCGCACGGGGAGCGACTGCCGCCTTGCTGCTAAAAAGGAGTATCTAAAAATTTCAATCCACGCTCCCCGCACGGGGAGCGACGGCGGCACAAAATGGCGTGGAATCTAATCCGCAGATTTCAATCCACGCTCCCCGCACGGGGAGCGACAGGTCGTGCCGTGCGGATAGGCGCGGATGGAAGGGATTTCAATCCACGTTCCCCGCACGGGGAGCGACGGAAGGTGTTCAAGACGCGTGAAGAGGCGCTTGTTATTTCAATCCACGCTCCCCGCACGGGGAGCGACTTCATGGAAGAGCTGGAGAACCACATCGGCATCGGCATTTCAATCCACGCTCCCCGCACGGGGAGCGACTAAATCAAGCCGGGCAACCCGGCGGAAAGAAGATTTCAATCCACGCTCCCCGCACGGGGAGCGACCTTGCGGTGGAAATATCGTCGATTGTTAGCGACATTTCAATCCACGCTCCCCGCACGGGGAGCGACAAAATCAAGAAAGGAGCACGGAATGGCGCAGGAATTTCAATCCACGCTCCCCGCACGGGGAGCGACACGTTGGTTTGGTCGTAGCCCCAAGCAGAATAGTATTTCAATCCACGCTCCCCGCACGGGGAGCGACTCTTATTCCAACTTTGCATACGCCCGCTGTAAAAATTTCAATCCACGCTCCCCGCACGGGGAGCGACGTTTTCGTCCTGAGCCAGTTGCGCCGACTCAGGATATTTCAATCCACGCTCCCCGCACGGGGAGCGACGAAAACAAGCGCAAAAGACGAACGGCTGGGAAATTTCAATCCACGCTCCCCGCACGGGGAGCGACTCCCAGCACGGCTCAATGGCGGCAAGCAAGCCGGAATTTCAATCCACGCTCCCCGCACGGGGAGCGACTCAAGGTTACGTCGTCGCTTAGCTGGCAAACAACGGATTTCAATCCACGCTCCCCGCACGGGGAGCGACGCGCATAAAACCGCTCCACCGCGTCGGGGTTGAGATTTCAATCCACGCTCCCCGCACGGGGAGCGACGGTGCTTCTGGCACACGAAACGCAGGAGGAAGCAATTTCAATCCACGCTCCCCGCACGGGGAGCGACAAAACGTTCACGCGCTGGGGGTGCTTCTGGCGCACATTTCAATCCACGCTCCCCGCACGGGGAGCGACACCTGTTCTATCAGCGGGTCGAAGTCTGGCGGCGAATTTCAATCCACGCTCCCCGCACGGGGAGCGACTTTCAGGGCGCGGGCTTGCTCGGCTTGCAGGGCTATTTCAATCCACGCTCCCCGCACGGGGAGCGACTTTTATCGTAGGTTTTGCGGTCAACCGCGCGGAATTTCAATCCACGCTCCCCGCACGGGGAGCGACCCGCCTTCCGCGCGGCTGCTTTTGCCGCCATCGTCTATTTCAATCCACGCTCCCCGCACGGGGAGCGACCCGTTGGGCTTCCCTGTCCGTTGGCGTATCGGTATTTCAATCCACGCTCCCCGCACGGGGAGCGACATCAATGCTTTCGCGGATTGCGAATGGTGAACGATTTCAATCCACGCTCCCCGCACGGGGAGCGACACGTGATGCCGCGAAATCTGGCAACCATCCCGGAGATTTCAATCCACGCTCCCCGCACGGGGAGCGACGATGTCGTCCCTGGCATCCAGCTCCGCGATATACATTTCAATCCACGCTCCCCGCACGGGGAGCGACCGCTTGTCTACCCAGCCGTAGAGGTTGCACTCAATATTTCAATCCACGCTCCCCGCACGGGGAGCGACAGCACATTCCCGGTTGCAATTTTTGGCATATTCTTATTTCAATCCACGCTCCCCGCACGGGGAGCGACATAAGGCGTCGATAAATTCTCGGCTAACAGATTTGATTTCAATCCACGCTCCCCGCACGGGGAGCGACAGGGCAACACGTCCTCCGAAAGCGGCGTCATCCCATTTCAATCCACGCTCCCCGCACGGGGAGCGACCGCGGCGGTGGAAGCTATTTTTTCTCCATTTGCTGATTTCAATCCACGCTCCCCGCACGGGGAGCGACGTTAAGGCGGATGATTTTGCGGCGCTCATCGTGCGTATTTCAATCCACGCTCCCCGCACGGGGAGCGACGTGATCGGGCCATCAATCAAGCTCTGACGAATACATTTCAATCCACGCTCCCCGCACGGGGAGCGACGCGAACAGCAGCAGAAGGGTAAACAGGAAGCAGAATTTCAATCCACGCTCCCCGCACGGGGAGCGACAGCCGAGGAAGCTCAAGCGGCGATTCAGCGCTTCATATTTCAATCCACGCTCCCCGCACGGGGAGCGACTGCGCAATCTCGCTGCGCTCGCCCGGCCCGAAACCATTTCAATCCACGCTCCCCGCACGGGGAGCGACAGGTCTTTGAAGGACGTTCCGCGATACTCACTGTCATTTCAATCCACGCTCCCCGCACGGGGAGCGACATTACGCTTGAGGTCATGCAGAACAAAGATAAGGCATTTCAATCCACGCTCCCCGCACGGGGAGCGACATGTTCGTCGGCAACCTTGTCCGCGACCCGGAGATTTCAATCCACGCTCCCCGCACGGGGAGCGACCTGATGCTCTACAACGGCATTCCGCTTGATGTGCTATTTCAATCCACGCTCCCCGCACGGGGAGCGACTGCGCAAAGTAACAATTCTGTCGATCAGAATCATAGGCTTTGCACAAAAAGTATACCACAAAACAGTCCTTTTGAGAATCAGCTTAGCCGAAAATGCGGTAATTTTGCCGGAAAAACCGCGAAATCCGGTGCGAACCTCCCTGCAAAAGGCTGGAGGCTTGCGCTTCGCACGGGCGATTCGCGCGGCGCGCCCTTACAGCATCAGCAGCCCTTCCGGGGCGTAGCTCGTCTTCACGCCAATGTGCTCAATCCGGCTTTCGTAGTGATTGCCGAGGTTGTAAAAGCGCAAACTGTCCTTTTCCGGGTCAATCAGCTGCCGAAGTTCCGCCTGAAGCAGCTTGTACTGCGCGGCATCCAAAGAGCACTCAAATACGGAATTCTGCACGCGCTGACCGTGGACGACGCAGCGCTTGGCGACTTGCCGCAAGCGGCGTTTGCCGTCTGCATCGACGGTGGAAACATCGTAGGTGATTAGAACCAGCATCGGGAACGCCTCGCTTTCGGGTTATTTCCAGAGGAATGGGGGATAACCGTCTGTGTCGCCGCGGAGGGTGCGCGCAAGCAGCAGCGCCTGTACATAGGGAACAAGCCCCCACATGATTTTCTCTTTCAGGAACGGGTGGGTGATTTCTTCGCGTTTGCGGTTTTGCCACGCGGTCAAGAACTGCTTGCGCCCGGCATCGTTCAAGAAGACGGCGCCGCTTTCCTGCCGGTCGAAGTGCTTGTCCTGCAGCACACGGTTGTTCGCCAGCGTGATGCAGAGGCGATCTGCCATCGGGGCGCGCAGTTCTTCCATCAGGTCAAGGGCGAGCGACGTGCGCCCCGGACGGTCGCGGTGCATGAAGCCGACGTAGGCATCCAGCCCTACGCTTTCCAGCGCGGCAGCGCAGTCGTTGGCGAGCAGCACATAGGCGAAGGAGAGTAGGGCGTTCATGTTGTCCTGCGGCGGGCGGCGATTGCGGCCGTTCAGCAAGAAATCCGCCTTTTGAGTCAGTATCATTTCGTCGAATACCGAAAAATAATCGGCGGATGCGTCGCCTTCCAGCCCGCGCAGCACATCTAAATCAACCGCTGATTCAATTTGCGGCAGCTTGGCATCTAACGCGGCGGAAACATCCTTGAGTGCCTGCACATTCACGCGCAAGGCGTGGTCGCGGATGGTACGCTCCAGCACCCAGCGCTGATTGTATACCTTGCCGAAGATGAAATTCCGTGCAATCAGGCAGCTGGCGGATAGGCTGTCGGCGCGCCGATACTGCTCGCGGCGCAGCAGAACATTGCCGCGCTCGCTGCCGCAGACGCGTGCTAAAAATCGCCCGCGCGGCGTCAGAAACGTCAGCCCAATACCGCGCTCTGCGCAAGCACCCATGAGTGCTGGACTTGCGCCTTTGTAGGAGAAAGTCAGAATGCCCTCCAGCATCAGCAGGGGATACTGCGCGCGCTTTTCCTCGCCCACATGGACGACGATATTCTCGTTTTCCAGCGACAAGTAGGCGTCTTCCGTCGTCACGAACAGCGTATTCAGCATCTTTCTCATGGCGAATCCTCCGCAATACGGGCGTGCATGTAGGCGCGGACGCTGCCAGTTCGGCTGAGCCGCGGAACGCATACATCCTTGAGCGAGCAGGCATTGCAGCCCTTGTGCGCCCGAACGGATGGCGTATGTCCGCGCGCCTGATTCTCCAGCAGTTCCGCCAGAAGCGACAACGTCCGCGCACGGAGGGATTCATCCAGCGCGACCCGCGTCCGTCGGCGGGGTTCGCCATAAAACAAGCTGCCCTCCGGGATGGCACAGCAGAGCATCTCCTCCAAGCAGAGCGCCTGTGCGCACAGCTGCACCTCGTCGGCATCCTGCGTTTTGTCTGACCCTTTTTTGTATTCTACCGGGTACGGCAGCCACAGCCCTTCGCGTCCGTGCAGCGCAACACCGTCGGGACTGCGGTGGAACTCCACCACGTCGCTGACGCCGTGTAGGTGCAGGCGGGCGGATTCCAGCCGCACTCCGCGCAGAATCAGCGTATCGCCGCGCAATTCCGCTTCCGGGCCGTGATGCGCCGTTTGGTGGAACACTTGCCCCTCCGCCGTGTGCGCATTTTCTGCCCACTGCTGCTCCAGAAAAATCAATCCCCATTGGCGGCGGCAGTAGGCGTAATGCTGCAAGGCGGAGAGGGTCGCGTCCTGCTGCGTCACCCCTTCACTTCGCAGGTGACGCCGTCCGGCAGATTCGCGTCATCCACCGTCCATTCGTAGTCCGTAAAGCTGCGCGGAACCGTCACGTCCGCCTTACGCGCTACACGCACGCGTTCAAACAGCTTCCACGCGGGGGCGTTGCCCAGTTCCTTCTCATGGCGGAAGATGATGAGCTTGCGCACTGCCATCATGCCGCGCGCGGCGGAGTGGTCGTTTTCAAACATGTTGAGGATGGCATCCCACAACAGGGCGAGGTCTTCTTCGCTGAATCCCGTGGTCTTGCGCGCCAGATTTGCGGATACGAACCCTTCCACGCGGTACAGCCCGTAGGGGACGATGTACTTGCGCCCCATTTCGGTGCCCTTCTTCTCCGCGTCCTTTTCCGTCGTGATGGCGACGCGGGTGATGGTGATTTCCTGCGGCACAATGGGGTCAACGCTGCGGGCAAAGCCCAGCTGCACCGGCCCGCGCACCTGACCGCAGTTCAGCGATGCCTTGACAAACGTCGTCATCACCGCGCCGAACGTCCGGATGTCGTAGTAGTGGCTGCACATATAATCGCGCAGCTTGCGGTCAATCTCCGGGTCATTCGACTTCAGTTTCTTTTTGAGGTCGTCCTCCTTGATGTCGCCGTAGCCGCAGGCCTCCAGCCCTTCACGGTCGCAGCGATTCAGCGGAACGCCATCCTGAATATAGATGCCGTAATGCGGGTCGCCCTCCTTGACGGTCGCCACATAGTCGCGAATCTTGCGCTTCAGGCACACGTCCGTCACCAGCCCAAGACCCGTTTCCGGGTCGGTGCGGGGCATATTGCCGGCATCGGGGTCACCGTTGGGATTGCCGTTCTGCACGTCGAACAGTACCACGAAATCATAGCGATTGCGAATCACATCAGACATTGCTGTTTTCCTCCTTTTTCGTGAAGAACTTCTGCTTCTGGTGATAGTAGCCCAGCTGGAAAATACCCTGATCCTGCAGGTTCAGGCGCGCAGGGTAGCTGTCAGTCAAGCGCCCGCACAGTTCCGTCATCTGCTTGTCGTAATAAATGAAATAGCCGGTATCAAGTTTCTTCAGGTGACTCTGCGCCAGCTTCAGCAGCGTCGGGAAAACGATGCTGGGCGTTGCGCAGGCAGCGTTGAAGTAACGATCCATGATGGTAGCGTTGATGCCGGGATTTGCCTTCTGCTGGAGGCTTTCCAGCACCGCAAAGAGACGACCCAGCACATATGGTGCGTAATTCGTCTGTTCGTTGAGTTGCACGTCGATGACCTCCTTGTACTGTGGATTGCTGCCGTTTTTCAGCAGCCACGCTTTGAGAATTGCCGCCTTGCCGCGGCTGACACTGTGCTCCGCATGGATGCGCAGCTCTGTTTGCGTCAGCAGCGAAACAGGGTAAGGCGTATCGCCAAGAATGGCGCGGAGCAAATCGCCCACCAGATGCGACGGCGGCAGCTTGTCCCTGCTGTTGGGATTCGCTGTTTCCTTGAGCAGCGAATAGGCGGAAAGTGTTTCACGCGTGTCATAGGATGGGCGAATGATGTTCAAACGCTCCTGATGACGCGCCAAATTCGCGGCAAAATCGCCAAACGTCCCTTGCAGGAAGAAACGAACCGACAGACGGGACGCATTCGGCGACAGCCCCAGAATGTAGAAGGGTGTACGGGAATCAAGCGGAACATTCTCCCACTGAAGACCCTGCCCAAGGCGGATGGCTTTCATGATGCCGTCCAGCGTATTCTGCGTCATGTCTTCGTTTGTCCCCAGCAGAGCGGCAAAGCAGTCGCTGTAAGCGGATTGCGCCGTTTCTGCCCAGTAAACGAGAGTGGCAGATCCCAGCAGACTGTGATAGTCCTTCACGCGAAGCATGTAGTTGAGCGCTTCGCCGTAGGCAAAGGCGGCGTGATTCCCGACGGGGGCGTTTAAACCCTGACTGCCACTCCGCCCGTAGGATTCAAAAGCGAAGGCGTTGAAGGAAACCAGCGACGCGCCAGAGGACTGTGCGCCAACAACGCCCTTGATGCTTGGATGCAGAATGGCGATGGTGTCTTGTGTGCCTGTAACCAGACAGCGACCAAAGGTAGAACGTTCCGAGCTATTGGAGACGCTTGCATCCCACGCAGCTTGAATTTCAGGCACGTTCTGCGCTTCTGTAACAGTTCCCAATTCGTTGATGAGGCAGAAAAGCAGATTGCCGCCCTTGCACAGGTCATCGAAATGCTCCTGCAGGGCAGGGGACTGCGCCGCCTTTTCAGGCTGCCAAGTGTCAAAAAAGCGGAGAATTGCCTGCGCCATCGGGCAGGATACACCGTCCAGCAGCTCGTGATGCTTTTTGGCACTGATGCGGAAACAGGCTTCTGCCTCTTTGGCGGGATTTTTGCCTGTGCCGTCGTATGGCTCGTTGGTGATGCCAAATAAATATTTCGCATTGTCACACAAGAAGCAGGCTGCCTTACCGCTGGTGCGCTTGACAGGGGTGGGAAGAGGCTTCTGTACAGGGATTGGCTTGCCTTTCTCATCGGGTTTACCGAGTAACTCCACCGATACCAGTTCGCCGTTTTCTTTCAGACGCAAGCCCCACTGCACCTTGACGGATGACCAGCCGGGACGCTCCAATTTGCCCTGTGCGGCGAGCGAATTGTAGCACCGCACGAGCGATTGCAGAATCATTTCACCACCTCACAGTCTGTCAAATCAATCACGCCATGCACCATCTGCGCCCGGAAGAACATCGGTTGTATGTTTTCCGGGTCGGAATATTCCATGTCGTAAAGCATATAGCCCAAATCCCGCGTTTCGTCGATGGTGGGAATGTCGCCGCCCTCCCAAAGGCGGAAATGCGCCGTGCATTCCCGGCAGCCCAGATACGGCTGCATGTATGCCTGACCGCTGCGAAGACGCCGCTTCACGATGTCCTGAAACTTGCCGGGATTGTCCGACGGATTGGCTTTGTCGGTCATCTCGAAGTGCGCTTCAATGACGTAGTGCACGTTTCGCAGCATGGTGGTAGCGCGCTGCTGAATATCGGCGTTTCGGTCGATGTAGGAGCGCTTCTTGCCGTTGGCTTCGGTCAGCACGTTTCTGACGGAAATCTTAGATGCCACTTCGTTGCGGAGAATGTTCGTGAAGCGGATGGGCTTGCAGACGTAGATTTTATCCACATGCCATTTTAGGCCTGGATGGTAGTATACACTTTCTACCATTCCGCGGGCGGCGCTGGGCGTGGGAACGTCATAGCTGACACGCTCAACCTTCATTTCAGGCCGGGTGAAGCAAGCGTACTCGCCCCACACCTCCATTTTGATGGACATTGGTTCACCTCCTCATTCTTACTTCTCAATCAACACTTGCCGATGTGGGCAAGTGACAGTTCGCAAGGGGACGAATGGGTGTATCGTCAGCAACTCACTTCCTTTCGTTTGACAAGAACAGTATAGCACGGCACAGCGTATATGTCAAGAAGAAAATTCACTAAACTAGAAAATAATTTTTAGATTGAACAGAACTATCAATCATGGTTTGACACGCCAGCGAAAAGATGATAAAATGCCAAAGTCGGATGGAAACGGCGGGCAATTCGCTGCTTCTATCTGTGGGTTGAAATACTAAGCTAGACAATCGTCTAACGGGGCGGGCGGTGAGCGCAATGCTTGCCGCCCGTTTCAGTTTTCCTTCATTATATATGTCAGGCGAATAGCCCCAGTCCGCTCGTGCAGCTGACCTGCAAGCCGCATTCCGGCGTGTACAATTTGATGTCGCTTAGAATGCCGCAGTGCGCATCAGCAATTTCCGTGACGCCGCCGATGCTGCACAACGCCTGATACTCGCGGCGGTAGATACTCACGCCGCAGCGCCCCAGACGGCGGAAAAGCTCACGCGAATAGTGCCCATCACGCAGGGCTTTGATGTCCTCGCTGTTTTCAGGTGTCGGAATGTACACCGTTACCGTATCTGTGTCGATAAAGCGGAAATGCTCGGCGGTTTCGCGGAAAGCAAATCTTGCTTCGGATGACAGCGTTTTGCTGGTATCCAGTAAATCATTTTCGGACGAAACGGGTCGTGAACGCTGCTGATTTTCGCCGCGCTTGAAGAGCAAATCGCAAAAATACGCGTGGATGGCTTTGCGGCTGCCGATGTCCTCAGCATACAGGCGCAGCACTGTGCGGCAGCTTTCAATGTTTGGGCGCATGATGGGTGGAACCGCGTGTTCGGTCTGGTAGATGTGGACGATGCTGTCCTGCGCCGCTTCCTTTCCCTCGCGATTGCAACGTCCGGCGGCTTGCAGAATGCTGTCCAGTCCGGCTAATTCGCGGTATACGGTCGGAAAATCCACGTCAACGCCCGCTTCAATCAGGCTGGTGGAGATGACGCGGCAGCACTGTTTCTTGTCTAAGCGTTCGCGAATTGTGGCAATGGTGCGTTCACGGTCGATGGCGTTCATCAGCGTGGAGAGATGGAAACGCCCCTCTTCCGGCAGGGCTTCGTACAGGCTGCGCGCCTGTTTGCGGGAATTGACGATGCACAGCACGGCATTTTCCTGACGAATCCGCGCGGCTAATTCCTCGTCCGAAACCATCCCGTCCTGCTGGAAGGTGACGCGGCGAAGGCTGCTGAACAGCGCATCCGGGTCGGGAACAAGCTCTTGAATGCGGGTGCCCGCGGTGAAGCCGCTGAAAATGGACAGCAATTCGGGCTGCGTCGCGGTACAGAGAACGGCGGTGACGCCGTAATGCTGAACCAGCTGGTCGATTACCGAGACGCAGGGGCGCATCAGCGAAATCGGCAGCGTCTGCGCCTCGTCGAAAATCACCACGCTGTTGGCGACGTTGTGGAGTTTGCGGCAGCGGCCGGGCTTGGCGGCGTAGAAGGATTCAAAGAACTGCACGGCGGTCGTGACGATGACGGGGGCATCCCAGTTTTCGCAGGCAAGGCGCTTGCGGAGGGCATCGGGCGTTTCGGCATCCGTATCGGGCAAATCCACCTGACTGTGATGCTCCACCACGTTCTCATCGCCCAGAATATCCCGAAAAACCTTCGCATTTTGGTCGATGATGCTGGTGTAGGGGATGACGTAGATGATGCGCTTCATCCCATGCTTCACTGCGTGGCTGAGCGCAAAGGCAAGCGACGAAACCGTTTTGCCGCCGCCCGTGGGGACGGTCAGGCTGTACAAGCCCTGCGGATCTTCGCTGCCACGCAGGCAGCGCCGCAGCACCTCGTTGCGCAGCGCGCAGAGGTCGGACTTGGGCTTTTCCAGCCATTTGGCAACGTGCGCTTGCAGCTTTTCCAGCAGCGCGGGCATGGAATCGCCGATGCCGCGCGGCTTTTCTTCCTTGCTGAGCGCGCGCTCCGTGTCCAGAAAATCAGCATCCACCAGACAGGAGAACAGCATCCGGATGTACATGGCAGTCAGGCGCGCATCATTCCGCGGAAGCCACGGCGGTGTGGGCTGAACGCCTGTTGGCAAAGAAATCTCACTGCGCCACGCGGAGGGATCGTCGCCGCCGGTCAGCTTTTTGTTCAGCCGTGCGCACAATGTGCCATCATCGAGGCTGAGACGGGTTCCCAAGTCGGGCAGACCGCCGTGATGCCCCGCAATGGCAAACGCCGCGGGCATATCGTCCAAATCTGCCGCCGCCTTCGCACCTGCCGTGCTGTGGTCCACCTTGGCGGTGTGTTCCGGGTCACGCTGGCGGCGCTGCCCGTTGGGGCTGTACTTGCCGATGTCGTGCAGCAGGGCTGTTCTTTCGGCGTGAAAACTCGCTCCAAAAGAAGCGGCGAATTTCGCAGAACGCGTCGCTGTGCCTTCCAAATGCTCCTTGAGCGGCTGATAGCTGCCGTCCTCGCGGAGGTGGGTGACGTATTCCATACAGAAAACCCTCCCGATATAATCAATTTGTGTGTATCTAATGTTAATAATAGTATAGCATCATAATAACCTGCTGTCAAGAAAAATAAAACTATCGAGCACTTGTTGTCAAGCACTTCCGGGAAAAACAATGCGCAAAGCAGGAATATATTTGTGCGCTGCTGCCCTTGCAATGCCGCCGCCAAAATGGTATGATGGAAATGAACAAAAAAATACAAAAAAGGAGTCTTCCACATGGCAAAGAAAACGAAAGCCCAGCCGAAAGCGCGTAAAACAATCACCTCCAATAATCTCGCTGATTTATCAAAACTCGTCAAAGAGCTTGCACAAGACGATGAAAATCCGGAAAATCAGCAAAAGCCATCGGCGCTTGACAAAAAAATCATCTACAATGAGTTCCAGAATTCAACGTACACGCTGGTGTCGCCGATGGCGTACCTTATTGGCATCGACAAAGAAAACTTTGGCGAAGAAAATGCAAGGCCATTTCTGCTGAAAAGCTACGAAGAACTGGACGCGCACAAAGAGGCGCGCATTATCCGCAATCTGTGCCGCATTCGCACGGCGATGGAACGCAATTATCCAGCCATTGTGAGTGAATTTCGCATGAGTTTCCGCAATATCGGCAGCGTGCCGAATCTCATTCCATCAGAAGCGGTGGCGCAGCTGGAACAGGACGGCGTCAGAATTTACAAAGCAAAGCCGGATATTGACGAATACATTATCAGCATCAATTGTGAAATCAGCAACCGAATCAATCAAGTGGCGCGCTTTTTCCCGGAATGGGTGAAGTGGGACTATGTGAAACCCATTTTCCTGATGCCGAACGGGACGAAGAAAGATGGCGTCAAAAAAGCAGGGGAATACTATAAAAGCGATACCCGCCGCTACCCGTTCCACTGCTGGATTAACTGGGATGCCGTTTCCACAAGCCCGGAGAGCAAGGGGAACATCCTCTATAATGATGAAAAATTCGTAACGATTCTCTATGAGCGCCACGAGGACCGCTTTGAAAACCTGTCGCTGGTGCGCGATGCGGGCAACCACACGATGCGCAATCTGGGCAGGCTGCTGGGGCAGTGCAAAAAATGTCTGATTGCGGTGGACTGCGAAAATTCGGATGCCGTGAAGCTCGCGGCGGCGCTGAGCAGCCTCCCGACCGAGCAGCTGGGCAAAATATCCAAGGTGATTCTGTTTGACAGCGAGTATACAACGTCACAATGGAAAACGCTGGTTGACCGCACGCTCTCTACGGCGGTGGATGAAAAAGCGAACCTTGAGCTGGAACATATTAAGGTCGAGCGGCTGAACCAGAACAAATCGCAGTGTGATATGGCGCTGGCGGTGCGGACAAGCCGCGAAGTGTATACCTCCGGCGTGGATGCGGTCATCCTTGTTTCGTCGGACAGCGACTACTGGGCGATGATTCGCCAGCTGGACAGCGTCCGCTTCCTTGTTATGCTGGAGAAGGGCAAAACGGGCATGGCCATCATGGACACCTTGGCGCGGCATGAAATCCCGTTCTGCTTCATTGACGACTTCTGCACGGCGGCGTCGTACAACATCAAAACCAGCACGCTGATCAATGCAATTCAGGAGCAAATCAATCAGCAGCTGGCGGGAGAAAGCACGAAACCATTCAACGTTCGCGAGATGATGGAGACGGCGCTGCAAAACTCGTGGATTATGATGACGGACAAGGAGAAGGAAGCGTTTTACAAGCGATACTTGCTGTGCATGAAATTGAATGTCAGCCAGGATGGCGCGGTCAGCATCACGCTGGGATAAAGGGCAGCGCCTCTGAACGGTGGAGCGAAGGAAGGCTTTGCTTGATAACTTGCCATTTCTGAACCTGCATGTGCCCTTTTAAACAGCATCGGCACAGCGCCAAGTTTTCATTTGGCGCTGTGCCGATGATTTTTTGTGAGTTCGCAAGATGACAAATTTCCTCTTTATACTATTTCCGAATTGGTTCATCACGGAATCGACAAAGAAGGAAAGATACGTTTTTATCCTCTTTTTTCCTTCTTTATCCGTTTATATTCCTCACGCTGCCCCTTTCCACAAGGTGCACCGGCAAAATAACCTTCTTCTGCGCAATCTCTTCCTTCCGCAGCTGCGCCAAAATCATCTCCGTCGCCAAAGTGCCTTTCTTCTCCGAATCCTGATGAATCGTCGTCAGCCCCGGAATCGCCAGCTGCGAAATATAATGATCATCAAAGCCCACAATCGACTTATCGCGCGGCACACTTACCCCGCACTCATGCAGCCCGGACATGATGCCCGCCGCCAGAATATCCGCCGAGGCGAAAATCCCCGTGATTTCGGGGTGTGTGCTGAGCTGATGCCCCAGCTTCTTGCCCTCCTGCACGGAAATTTCCTGCGTAAAGACAAGCGCCGGGTCGTACGGCACGCCGTATTCCGCCAAGGCGCGGCGATAGCCCTGCAAGCGCAGTTCGATAACGCCCGCGGGGGAAATCGGCGGCGACGCGAACGCAATCACGCGGTGGCCGTTCTCCAGCAGGTGCTTCGTGGCAAGGTAGCCGCCTTTTTCATCCTCCAAGCCGACGCAGCAGATGTTCGGGTCGTCCACATAGCTGTCGATGAGGACGACGGGAATGCCCAGCTTTGCTACGGCATCGAAGAACGAATCCTGAAACAGCCCCGTCATAATCAGCCCGGAGAGCCGCCAGCTGTGAATCAACCCTTCCAGCGCGGCGACGCTTTCGGCGGAGCGCAGCATCAGGTAGTAGCCGGCTTCACGGGTGCGCTGCTCGACGCTGGCGGCGACGCTGCTCATGAAGGGGTCGCTGACGGTGCTGCCGGTGGTGCGCGGCGTGATGTAAGTGACCATGGCGATGATGGCGGACTGGTCGTTCGCCAGCGAGCGCGCGGACATGCTGGGAACGTAGTGTTCGCGCTCGATAATCTCCCAGATTTTTGCAACCTTCTTTTCGGAAACGCGGCTTTTGCGGTTATGCACCACGTTGGAAACGGTTGTAATGCTTACGCCTGCTTCGGCGGCAATGTCTTTGAGTGTGACCATGCGATGCTCCATATTTCATGCAGTGTTTTAGGCGTGGTAATCTGCGCGGATCAAAGAGAACGGACGAAGTCCGCAAAGTCCGTGCGCATCATAAAAAGTATACCAGTCTTTGAAGTTGTTCGCAAGCGGTTTCTGGAAAAAAACCGTAAAAGAAGGGGGAGACAGCCGAAACTGTCCCCCCTTTTTGAACGTTTTGGAATTATTCCAGTTCAGCCAGATAGTCCTTAATCGGCAGGTCGCCGGGCTTGCCGGTTTCCGGCGCGGTCAGACCAGCCTGAATGGTTTCGGAGCTGGTAGCGTCGATGGGCGCAACGGCTTCAGAGAAGGTGATTTCGTCCAGGTAGATGACGCACTTGGCGAACGCGCGGATGTGCAGGGCGTTGGTCATGCCCGGGAAGCCGGACGCTTCGAGGTCGATGACGAGATCCTGCCATTCGGTGGTGATGACCGGGTGCGTGCCGTCCGCCAGCACAAGGTCAGAGAAGCGCGCCGCGTAGAACTTGGCGTCTTCCGGATGCCAGTCCATGATCAGCTTGTTCTCTTCGCCGCCTTCCGCACCCTTGATGCGGATGGTCAGATATTTGCAGTAGGAGACGCCGTCCAGACCCCACATGTCAATGGCTTCGCCCCAGTTCGCCATCCAGTCGGCGGCATGGGCGTAGTAGTCGTCTTCGCTGTCGTAGTCTTCCGGGTCATACGCCTTGGGGCGCATGTCGAGCTTCAACGCGCCGTCCTCATTCTTTGCGCGCAGGTTCGCCCAGTTGTCCCACCAGAGGTGCACGCCGTTGGGCGCAAGCTCAGGCTTGGCATTCGGGTCACGGTCGTCAAAGTTGTCCCACAGGTAGGTTTCGCCTTCAGCGAACGCAACGGCTGCCATCGCGAACACCATCGTCAGGGAAAGCAGGAAAGCAAGGAACTTCTTCATGGGGATACCTCCTTTATGATGTTGACGGGTGGATAGGTTTAACGCTCAACCTATCGTTGACATGATTATAACATACCATTTGCCACATGTCAAGAGGGGAAAAGAGGCTTTTTCTGAAAATTTTTATCTTCAGGCACATTGCACATTTCCAAATTTCCTGCTATAATCATGGTATAGGTTTAGCGCTTAACCAAATGCGGACAATTTCCACATGCTGGAAACACCGCGGCGAACAAGGAGGACATGAACGATGAAGAGAACCACCCCCATCCTGATGCTTGTGCTGATGCTTCTGCTGACCGCGTGGATGATGCCCGCGACTGCCGAAGAGAATCCGACGCTGCTGACCCTCTACGAAGGCCCGAAGACGATGACGACCTCCGCGACGGCGAAAGTTACCGCGAACGGCAACGACCTGTTCGTCTATGACGTGATGGTCAACCACGAACACATCTGGAACGCCAACACCCAGCCGACGACCACGCCTATGACCTATTTCGACTTCGAGGGCAAAGTGCGCATCGAGGTTGAAATGCCCGGTCTGCCGGACAAAGTGGAGAGCGCCGCCGTCATTCCGCAGTCGTGGGGGATTGCGCCCGAAGTCAAGGACGGCAAAGTTTCCTTCATGATTACGGAGCCGGGGCAGTACACCGTTGTCTTCAACGATAACGTCAACAAGGCGCTGCACATCTTCGCCAATCCACTGGAAACGGACGTCCCTGATCCCGACGACCCGAACGTCTACTATATCCCCTCCGGCGAGTGGGTCATGGACGCCATCGCGCTGGAAGACGGGCAGACGCTCTATATCTCCGGCGGCGCGGTGCTGCATTCCATCATCTCCGTCAATAACGCCAAGAACGTCCGCATCTGCGGGCGCGGCATCATCGACGGCAGCGACTACGACGCGTGGAATCAGCCCGGCTCGTATGCGCGCGTCCCGATTGATCTCAATCACGCGAAGGATGTCACCATCGACGGCATTATCGTCGCCAATTCCAACTGCTGGAATGTCAATTCTTACTCCTCCAAGCATGTGGAAATCAACAACGTCAAGGTCATTTCCGGCCGTCAAAATGGCGACGGCTTCACCTTCCAGTCCTGCACCGACCACACCGTGACGAACAGCTTCGCCCGCACATGGGATGACAGCCTCGTCATCAAGAACTACTCCGGCTCCACCAAGGGCATCACCTTCCGCAACATGCAGGTGTGGACGGACCTCGCCCAGTCCATGGAAATCGGCTACGAAACCGACAAGGGCTGGACGCTTGACCCCGAAATCAGCGATGTGCTGTTTGAGAACATCACTGTGCTGTACAACTTCCACAAGCCCGTTATCAGCATCCATAACAGCGACGATGCGTATGTCCACGCCATCGTCTACCGCAACATCGTCGTCGAAAACGCCTTCATGCAGGGTGATAACGGCAATAATAAGGAATTGATTGAGATGACGCTGCAAAATTCGGCGTGGTCGACGGTCAAGGATGAGTTTGGGTCGATTGATGATGTGCTGATTGATGGCCTGACGGTGCTGCGGACGCTGGATGGAAAAGTGCCGGCGTCGAGATTGTCGGGGTATGGGGAGGATAATCGGATTACGAATGTGACCTTGCGGAATGTGACGATTCTGGGGGAGAAGATGACGAATTTGAAGCAGATGAAGCTGCGGTATGATGATTATTGTGAGGGGATTGTTGTAGAGTAAGCCAAAAGAGGATAAACACGCGGAAGAAGTAAGGGAGTGAGACCAACTCAATCGCGCGGAGGGGTCAAGGGGGGATCCCCCTTGCGGAGTCCAGAGGCAGCGCCTCTGGTGGGGTTTGGGGCAACGCCCCAACCGTTTGTCGTGCAACCAGTAATGGAAAAGCACGCAATTCTGCCACACGAGCGCTGAACAGCGAAGCGCTTTCAGCGCAGCGGTTGTAATTTCGCGCGTCCTCAGACGCGCCCCCCAACTTGCTCTTTCGACCACTTGCACATTGTCGCGCCAAATGGGCGCGACCGACCTGTCAATCATCCACATATCCACCATTATATATAGAAAGGAAATTTCGCTCATGAAAATGCGTTCTGTCGTATCCGCCATGCTCGCCCTGTCGCTGGCGTGCCTGCCCCTTCTGACGCAGGCGGAAGAAGAAATTCCCACCATCGTGACCGTTGTCCCCGCACCCGACCAGACCAAGGCGGAGCGTCCGGCGTGCTTCCCTGACCCTGCTGACCAGTACATCGCCCTCCCCGAAACGGAGAATTTTGCGCTCAATAAGGAAGTCATTTCCGGCGCGCATACCGACGTGTACGTCAGCCGAAACGTCAACGACGGCAAAACCGATACCTACTGGGAAAGCAAAGGGTTCCCGGCGGAAATGCTCATCGTGCTGGGCGAAACGCATACCATCTCGACCGTCGCGGTCTGCCTGAATCCATCCGCCATCTGGGAGGCGCGCATTCAGGAAATCGCCGTTTTCGTCAGCCAGGACGGCGAAAACTTTACCGAAGTTGCACCCGCCACGCAGTACCAATTCGACCCTGCGACGGGCAATCGCATCCGCATTGATTTCGATAGTGTGGAAGCCAGTTTTGTCAAGGTTGTGTTCACCATGAATTCCGCATCCCGCACCGACGGCGCGCAGGCAGCGGAAATCTGCGTTTACTGATAGGAGAAAATCACGATGCAATATCAAGGCATTATCTTCGATTTGGATGGCGTTCTCTGCTCGACCGACGAGTACCACTACCGCGCGTGGAAGGCGCTCGCGGATCGGCTCGGCATCCCCTTTGACCGCGAACGCAACGGCCTTTTGCGCGGGGTCAGCCGCATGGACAGCTTGAACATTATCCTCGAAAAAAGCGACAAGGCGTACTCGCAGGATGAGAAAAACGCGATGGCGGAGGAAAAAAACACGCGCTATCGGCAGTTGCTGAACCAAATGTCGCCCGCTGATTTGTCCGGCGACGTGAAGCGCACGCTGGATACCCTGCGCGCACGCGGCTTGAAGCTGGCGATTGGCTCGTCGAGCAAGAACACGCCGTTCATTCTGGAGCGGATGGGGCTGGATGGCTTTTTCGACGCGGTGGCGGATGGAAACTGCATCACGCACTCGAAGCCGAACCCGGAGGTGTTTTTGAAGGCAGCGGAGATGCTGGGCTTGAAGCCGGAGCAGTGCGTGGTGGTGGAGGATGCCCATGCAGGGGTGGAAGCTGCCAAAGCGGGCGGGTTTGCCTGCGCTGCCATGGGGGACGCCAAGGAGGATGCGCGCGCGATGTATCATCTGGGGAAATTGTCGGATTTGCTGGAGTATGTAGGGTAAATGCATAGAACCGAAATTTCCGCACCCGAAAGCCTGCAATCCGTAGCAGGAAAAGCGCAGTGCAGCCGCGAATTTCCCTCCATGAATACCGCATGGAGGGAAGTTTTGAACATGAGGAGGAATAAACGGATGAATACGGTGATTGAGCGAACGGGGTTTGACCCGGCACGGGACGCGGATAACGGCAACCGCTTCCTGACGGGCAATGGGTATATGGGCGTTCGCGGGACGATTGGCGAAGCGGGCGTACAGCAGATGACCGCCGTCAACCTCGCGGGCATCCACCACCAAAAGGGGCAGGGCTGGGAAGAGCCGCTGAATGCCCCGAACCCACTGTATGTCGCCGTGAAAGGCGTGTCGCTGCCGGAAAATGCCGATCGGCTTACATCGCACCGCCTCGCGCTCGATATTGCCGACGGCATGTTCACCCGCGAAAGCACGTTCAAGGCGGATGCGGGCGAAATCACCATCCGGCAGGAACGGTTCTGCGCGATGGAGCGGGTGCATTTGCTCGCACAGCGCGTGACCATCACGGCGACACATGACAGCGTCGTCACCATTGCGTTCGGCGTGGACGAAAACGTCTGGGACATCCACGGCCCGCATTATGAGACGCTGACGCTGACAGAATCGGACGGCATCGTCGCCCTGACCGGCGAAACGGATGATCACCAGCGCGTCTGCACGGCGCTCCGGTGCAGCTGCACGGACGGCGAAATCACGCACGGCGGCGTTCGGACGGCGCAAATCGCGCTTCGGGCGGGTCAGCCGTGGCAGCTGGATGAGGTCGCCGCGGTGTACACCACCAGCGATGGCGACGAACCGGAAGCATCCGCCATGGAAGCGGCAGAAAATGCCCCGGCGTATGATGCTTTGCGCGAAGAACAGCGGGCGGCGTGGGCGGCGCTCTGGCAGAAAGCGCGGGTGACGATTGAAGGCGACGCGCGCGCGGAGTTCGCGGTCAATTACTCGATGTACCACCTGATGAGCATCGCGCCGCGGCATCGGGCGGCGCTGTCGGTGGCGGCGCGCGGGCTGTCCGGGCAGACGTATAAGGGCGCGATTTTCTGGGATACGGAGATGTTCATGCTGGATTTCTATCTGGCGTGTATGCCGGAGGTGGCGCGGCACTGCCTGGAATACCGCGTGCAGACGCTGCCGGGCGCGCTGGACAAGGCGAAATCCTACGGCTATGCGGGCGCGTTCTATGCGTGGGAGAGCGTCGAGGGCGGCAAGGACGCTTGCACGGACTACAATGTCACCGACGTGTTCACGGGGCGACCGATGCGCACGTTCTTCCGCGATACGCAGGTGCACATCAGCGCCGCTGTCGTGTATGGGCTGCGGAAATATACGCAGTACACGGGGGATGATTCGCTGCTGCAAAGCGGCGGCGCGCGCGTCGTGCTGGAATGCGCACGGTTCTATATGAGCCTGATTTCCAAGCGCATCCTCAGCGACACCTATGATTTGCTGGATGTGATGGGCCCGGACGAGTACCACGAGCATGTGAAAAACAACGCCTACACCAACGAAATGGCGCGGATGACGCTGAATTACGCGGTGGAGGTCTGCCAGAAGTACCTGCCGGAGACGGACGAAGCGGAACTGATGCACTTTGCGGATGCCGCGAAGCACTTGAAGCATCAAGCGCCTGACCCGAAAACCGGGCTGATTGAGCAGTTCGACGGTTACTTCAAGCTGGAAAACGTACTCGTGCCGGAGGTGCGCAGCCGCCTGATTGACCCGCGCGAATACTGGGGCGGCGCGTATGGCGTGGCGGCGCAGACGCAGGTCATTAAGCAGGCGGACGTGATTGCCCTGCTGTACATGCTGGGGCAATACCCGGCGGACATCATCGCCGCGAATTATGATTACTATGAGCCGCGAACCGAGCATGGCAGCAGTCTGTCCGCGTGCATGTACGCCCTGTGCGCGTGCGCAATCGGGCGTCCGGCGGCAGCGTATCCGCTGTTCCTGAAATCCGCCGAGGCGGATATTGTCGGCGGCGGCAAGCAGTGGGCAGGGCTGGTGTACATTGGCGGCACGCACCCGGCGGCGGCAGGCGGCGCGTATATGGTGCTGCTCTATGGCTTCTTGGGTCTGCGCTTCGAGGACGGCAAGCCGACGCTGCATCCGCGCCTGCCGGAGGGATGGAAGAAGGTGCAGATGCAAGTGCATTGGCAGGGCAAAGACTGGCTGCTGACGGCGGAAGAAGGGCAGCAGACATGACAATCGCCCACTATCACCTGCCCGGTCTGTTCGAGTTTTACGAACTGTACCGCCGGTTTTTGCCGCTCTACCGAAACCATCCGGAATATTTCTATGATTGGTGCGACATCGGCTCGATTTACGGCGCACCGGCGGACTGCCTGTGGGGCGGCGGGCGCGTCGGGTCGGGGGAGTCAAGCACGCGGGACGTGCTGGCGCTGATGCGTGATTACGGCATTTCGCCGCGCCTGACGTTCAGCAACTCTCTCCTGCGCGCGGAGCATCTGCGTGATGCGCGCTGCAATGCGCTCTGCCAGATGCTGAACGACGGCGGGAATGGCGGCGTGATTCTCCATTCGGATTTGCTTCTGCGCTATTTGCAGAAAACGTATCCGAACTTGTATTTCGTGTCCTCAACGACGAAGGTGCTGACATCGTTTCCCGACTTGCAGGCGGAACTGGAACGAGCGGAATTCCGCTATGTCGTGCCGGATTTCCGCCTGAATCACGCGCTGGAGAAGCTGAATGCCCTGCCGCAGGGTCAAAAGGACAAGGTGGAGTTCCTCTGCAACGAGTGCTGCTATTTCGGCTGCCGCGACCGCCGCGCGTGCTACGAAGCCGTCAGCCGGAAGAACCTCGGCGAAGGCGGCGACGAGCACCGCTGCCACGCACCGGACGCAGCGGGCGGCTACCGCTTCTCCAAGGCGATGGAGAATCCGGGCTTTATCAGGCTGGCGGATATTCAGCGGACGTACCTGCCGATGGGCTTTGAGAACTTCAAGATTGAGGGGCGCGAGTTAGGCAGCGCGCTGGTGCTGGAATTCCTGCTGTACTACCTGACGAAGCCGGAATGCCAGCTGAAAGTGCGGGAGGACATCTATCTGGATAACATGCTGGACTTGTTCTGATTGCAATCAAAAACAGCCTGCGGAATTCGTCCACAGGCTGTTTTGATACTTTTTTGGTTCTTCACGGAAAGTTGGGGGCAAACAAGGACTTAGGCGAAGCACCAAAAAGCTGCACGCGGAAGGAGCATGAAAGCGCGACCAACTCAATCGCGAAAA
>OJNS01000441.1_pt1 | contig 27000 bp, 27 predicted proteins | sample 1597911 | NCBI WGS metagenome assembly OJNS01 (sample SAMN01915214, study PRJEB22387) | human gut metagenome | isolation source: stool | host: Homo sapiens | place: USA
GATGCCAAAGTTTTAATATTGGATGAAAGTAATCAGTTTTCATCTAAGAAATTACTGTCTTATGATGATCCGAATTCAAATTATCTAGTCTATAATTCATTGATTGTGGATCCTGAACATGATTGGTTTTTGGATATAAAACTTTATAGTGATGAATATCGTGCAGATCAAACATCTCGTTGGATGCAGGATATGCATATTGCTAATACTCCAGAACTTCGTAAGGAAGTGAAGTACTACAAAGGATTCTTTAATGCAGCAAGTAGACGAAAATTAATTAGTAATTTTGATGGAGTTATCGATAAGAAATCATTATTGTATATGTCTATCCTGTCTGCTATTTGTGGTACTAAGGAAAGAACACCAGAAAGTATTATTAAATCTGTTATGTTGGCTGGTACTGATTTAGAAAATTCAATCAAAATGAACTTATTGAAATATAGTGTCAGTGATTTATTCTGGAGAATGGTGCATAGTGCAACTGGATTTAATGCTTCTGAAAAAATAGATGATTTAACAAATCATGTTGTTCTAAGTGCTATTTCTAGAACAATGTCAAGTGATGTATTATCGGGTCTAGAATCAAGATATTCAGATATTTACAGTGGATATTGTTATGATTTGATCTTTAATTGGATTCATAGTGAAGATAAGAATTCATTCAAACCGATAGGAGATTTTGTAACATCTAATTTAAGTTTAGCGAATCGATTTAATCAATTTGATATAAGTAATTTAGTTGATACAGATGTATTACCAGTAATTGATGAAGTGATTTTGACTAAGTTAATGCATTCAATAATTGCTCGTAATTTAGATACAGATTCAATTATGAGTGTAGTAGAAAAAAGAAGAAGAAGTGCCTGGTATGAAGACTATTCTTATTTCTATGAAGGTATTTACCAAGTTGCATTAATGAATAAATTCTATGAAAGTCATTTGAATGGTTTCCATCATGTTACAGCTAAAGAAATGTGGGATATATATACTTCAGATTATTATCAAATGGATTCCTATTACAGAGAATTTCATAATGCTTTCTCAACATGTCTTCAAACCATTCATCCTTCTTTAGATGATGACTTTAAAGATCTGGCAGACTATGTTGAAAAAGAATATAAAAATTGGTATCTGGATAAGTTAGCAACAAATTGGAATAAGGTTATTGAAGATGATCTAAGTAGTACTGGAAAGATCTCTGGTCTTGCTCAACAAACAGATTTCTATCAAGATGTTGTTAAACAGATTGATGGTAAAGTGTTTGTGATTATATCAGATGCGATGCGTTATGATGTGGCCTACTCACTAGCAAGACAATTGGAAATAGAAACAAAAGCAGATGTTTCTATTAGTGCTCAACAAGGTATCTACCCTACCATTACTAAATTTGGTATGGCAGCATTGCTACCACATAAAAAGTTGGAAACTGTAGTACAAAATAATTCTGTTAAAGTTTTAGTAGATGATCATGCAAGTGAAATGATTGATCGAGATGGAATCTTGAAGTCTTACAGTGAAAATAGTGTGGCTTTAAAATATAAAGACATTATTAATATGAAACGTGATGAAAAACGTGCTGCTGTCAAAGGCAAAGATATTGTATATATCTATCATGATACAATCGATGCTTCAAGTCATAATGATGAAAGTACTGTATTTGATGCATGCACAAAAGCAATCAATGAAATAAAAAATTTAGTAAATGTTATTTGCAATGATTTACAAGGTGTAAATGTACTTATTACTTCAGACCATGGATTCTTGTATACATACCAAGAATTAAGTGAAGAAGATAAGATGGAACGTTCTTCATTCAAGCAAAATATTATTGAGCAAGGACGTCGTTATGTTATTACTAATAATGAAGCAAATCCAGACTTCTTAATGCCGGTAAAAGGTATCTACAATGATGCAAATATGTTAGGCTTTGCGCCTAGAGAAAATATTCGTATTAAAGGTGCTGGTGGAGTTAACTTTGTACATGGTGGTACAAGCCTTCAGGAAATATGCGTGCCAGTTATTACATATAAGTATTTAAGATCTGGATACAAGGCTTTACGTATTAATAAAGATAAGTATGATACTAAACAAGTATCCATTGCCCTACTTTCTTCAAACCGAAAGATTAGTAATATGATTTTTAATTTAAGTTTCTATCAAAAAGAACCAGTAAAAGATAATTATGTACCATGTACATATATTGCGTATATCGAAGATGCAATGGGTAATGAAGTAAGTGATCGACAAAAGATTATCGCAGATAAAACAAGTACTATCGCAAAAGATCGTGAATTCAAATGTACATTTAATCTAAAACCACAAAAATTCAATAATACAGATACATATTATTTGGTGATTATTGATGAAGAAGGAAAACAAGTTCCTATTAAAGAAGAAGTACAAATCGATATTGCAATGGCAATCGATGAATTTGATTTCTTTAGCTAATTATAAGGGCACCATGCCCTTTCTATGGAGTGTTTGGTAAATTTAGTTAGGTTCAAATCCTAACCATTCCTAATAAATATAATCGTTTTATGAAAAGAACGGAGGACTAGTATATGTATTTTGACACATTAAATAATGAGCAACAGGTGTCTTATCTAATTAAGCCTATAATCGAGGTTCTGCAAGAGGCTGGAGGTCAATTAGAACGTTCTGAGATAAGAGATAGAATTAGTGAAAAAGATGAGCATATTGCTGAATTTGAACAGAAAATTTATACATCTAGTAAGTCTGGTAATCAATATAAGAGATTTGATTTTAAATTCAATTTTGCACTAAAGGAATTAAACTATGTTGGCTTCTTAATGTATGAAAAGTATAAACCTCTCGTTACTTTAACAGAAAAAGGTTTTGCTGTAGATTTAGATCATTTTGATGTTGAAACAGAGGTGCGCGAAAAGGCAGCGATTTATTGGGAAGAGAATTCCGCAAAAAATAAAGATAAAAAAGTACAAAAAGACGAGATAATTAATGAAGATATTGAAGAGGAAAGTAAATCTAGTGAGGATGATGTTCTAGACGATGTAAAGGTTAAACTTCAAAGTGCCATTGCGAATATGTCACCAAAGAAATTTGAACAGTTTTCTCGTGCATTGCTTACAAAAATGGGGGTCCAGTTCACAGATAAGGGAGTACAAATTTCAAATGATGGTGGTATTGACGGCTATGGGTATCATACAGACGATGATGATTTCAGAACAACTCGTGTTGTGATTCAATGTAAAAGATATAATTCTGGTGCAGTGAGTGAGCCAGAGATTAACCAATTCTTAGGCGCTATGAACAAATTTCAAGCTGATTATGGTGTATTTATAACAAATAGTAGATTTACGAATGCTGCTAGAATTGCAGCAAGAGAAGGAACTCCAATTACATTAATTGATGGAAATGATCTTATTCGATTGATAATAAGGTATGAATTATTTATAACTCCGGTTACTACCTATGTGTTAGATGATTTTTATAGTGAGAATTAATTGTGAAACAAAATAATGATTAGGAGGTTTTTATGGCAGATAGAGAGGAAATAAAGACAAAGTTACGTTCTAACTTTGATGGAAAGATAGTAAGAAAAGATTTAACAAAGAAAATTAAAGAAGGAGCTAATGTTCCAGTCTATGTGCTAGAGTTCCTTCTTGGCCAATATTGTGGAAGTGATGATGAAAGTATCATTGAACAAGGTATTGAAAAAGTAAAAAAGATATTATCCGATAATTTTGTACGTCCTGATGAAGCACAAAAGACTTTATCCGTACTTCGTGCTAAAGGTTTTTATACCGTAATTGATAAAGTAACAATTAATCTGAATATCAAAAAAGATACATATGAAGCTGAATTCTCGAATTTAGGCATTAAAGAAATCCCTATTTCTGAAGAATATCCAGAAAAGTATGATCGTTTATTATGCGGTGGTATCTGGTGTATTGTCCAATTGGAATATGAATATAATGAAGAAGATAAACGTTCTACTCCTATCAAGATTGCTAAACTTACACCGATACAAATGCCACATGTGGACATTAACGAATTAAAAGAAGGACGTAAAGCATTTAGTAAGGAAGAATGGATTGATGTTTTACTTCGCTCTATTGGTATGGAGCCAGATCAATTATCTGAAAGAGAAAAATGGTTATTACTTCTCCGTTTAGTACCACTTGTTGAAAATAACTACAACTTATGTGAATTAGGACCTAGAAGTACAGGTAAATCTCATATTTATAAAGAGATATCTCCAAACAGTATTCTTGTTTCTGGTGGTCAGACAACCGTAGCAAATCTTTTCTATAACATGGGTAAACGTACTGTAGGTCTTGTAGGACTTTGGGATTGCGTAGCTTTTGATGAAGTTGCAGGAATCAAGTTTAAAGATAAAGATGGAATCCAGATTATGAAAGACTATATGGCAAGTGGTTCTTTTGCACGTGGTAAAGAAGAAAAGGCTGCCAGTGCATCCATGGTCTTTGTTGGTAATATTAATCAGAGTGTCGATGTATTACTGAAAACATCTTCTTTATTTGATCCATTTCCACCTGAAATGGGTACAGATACAGCCTTCTTAGATCGTATTCATTGCTATTTACCAGGATGGGAAGTACCAAAGTTCAGACCGGATCACTTTACAGATGAATATGGCTTTATTACGGATTACTTTGCTGAATTCATTCGTGAACTTAGAAAAACACAGGAAAGTGATGCATTAGATAAATACTTTAAGTTAGGTAAAAACTTAAACCAAAGAGATACCATTTCTGTAAGAAAGACAGTATCTGGTTTAGTTAAATTATTATATCCAAATGAAGATTATACAAAAGAAGAGCTTGAAGAAATCCTCCGCATTGGCCTAGAAATGAGAAGACGTGTGAAAGAACAGTTAAAGAAGATAGGCGGTATGGAATTCTACGATGTGAACTTCTCATATATTGATAATGAATCCTTTGAAGAAAAGTATGTGTCTGTTCCTGAACAAGGATCAAGTACATTAATTCCTGAAGGTATGTGCAATCCAGGACAAATCTATACAGTTTCTACTGGTAAGTCTGGAATGATTGGTTTATTCAGACTGGAATCACAGCTTTTACCAGGTAATGGTAAATTAACGTGCAATGGTATAGGAAGTGACAGAGAAGCTAGAGAAAGTACACAGAATGCTTTTAACTATTTGAAAGCCAACAGCAATCACATCAGTCAGTCTATCAGTACAACAACGAAAGATTACATAATTCAGTTCCAGGATTTACAGGGGATTGGTATGACAAGCACATTAGCATTGCCAACATTAATTGCTCTTTGTTCTATCGCATTACAGAAACCGACAGTTAGTTCACTTGCGATATTGGGTGATATTAGTGTTAGTGGTACAGTAAATAAAGTTGAAAACTTAGCAAACACTTTACAGGTATGTTTGGATTCAGGCGCAAAGAAAGTACTTTTACCAATTACATCAGCTGTAGATTTGGGAACAGTACCACCAGAATTAGTAGGCTGTTTTAATTTGATATTCTTTAACAATGCAGAAGATGCAGTGTTTAAGGCACTAGGAGTTGAATAATAAAGGAGATGATATAGTAGTGTCATTGGATAGCAAAAAAATAGAAATACTCGCGGTAAATGCAGTAAAAGATAGCATAGTAACAACTGATTTTCTTGATCAATATATTGCGGAAAATGACAAAGAACCTTCGTGGGATGGATTTGTGTATATTTATGGCGATATTCGAAAAACAAAAGATACTCTCAAAGGAAGAATGCCAGTTCAAGTTAAAGGAAAAGAGTGTGATGATCACTCTAATAAAGAAATTTCCTATTCAATGTCAAAAGCCGATCTGGTTAATTATCTGAATGATGGAGGCTGTATATTATTTGTTGTTTATATAGGAAATAATGGATTAACGAGAAAAATTTATTATTCCATACTTACTCCTATTAAGTTAAGGCAATTATTAGTAGGAGTAAACAAGACCAAAGCAATTCATTTAAAAGAATTTCCATCAGATAAAAATCAAAAAACCACGATTTTTTTTAATAGTTTTCAAAATTGTCAAAAACAAGCAAGTTTTACAAATGGAAAATTATATAGTATAGAAGAATTAGAAAAGAAAGACGTGCTTGAAAATATTGTAATTCCATTTTCTGGTGTTGGAATTGATGATCCTCAAAAAGCTTTAATTAATAATGAAGTATATTTATACGCAAAAATAAAAGGAAGCAATATTCCGCAACCATTGGAAATCATCCCTCAAAATATACATACTCAGCAAGTTATAGAGGCAGATATAACAATAAATAACAAAAAATATTACTCAGAATATGCGCTTATAAAAAGTGCAAATGAGACATGTCTTTGCATTGGCGAAAGTTTAAAAATTTATTTTTATAAGGAAAAATCCCCTGCAAAATTAAAATATAAAAACGCTGACAAAGTAAGAATATTAGCGAAGGATTTAGAATTTATGCTCGCTTATCTTAATGAAGGTTACTTTAAAATTGGTAATGCTAACTTTCCATTTGATTATTCGGGAATGGATACATCAAATTTTGATAAAAAATTTGAGTATGCTCGTCTTTTAAATGCTAAAGAAATAGTTGAGATGTTGGATAAATTAGGTTGTGAAGAAGATATTAATTTAAAAGAATTAAATCCTGAAAATTTAAATAACTTGAATTGTTTGATTAAATCTTTTGTGAAAAATGAACCAATATATGCACCAAATGATGAATTACCGCCTGTCATTTGCATTAATGTTGGACAACTTAGGTTTGCTGTGATTGCTGATAAAGGTAGTGAAGATAAATCATATAGGTTACTTAATTTCTTTGATAATGTTATTCCTGCTGCTGTTGAAAATCCAAATAATAAAAAAGAAATGATTCCTGTATCTCAGTATTGCATACTGCATAAAGAAGAACTATTGACATTAAATAACTTAGATTATAGTGTTTTACTTCCATCATTTAAAAATATTGAAAATAATGCGATTACGTATGAAAAAGCTAATTGGTTTTTGTTGGATTTGATCAGAGCTTGTGATGAGTCGAAAGGTGAAAGAAAAGAGAAAATTTTAAATACCTGTTTAGAATTCAGCCAATGGCTTGAACAATCTCCAGATGAGGATTTGGATAAGAATATAAAAAAATTAAATGCTTTGCAAGTAATAAAACGTAAACGCAATTTTGATAAAAATGAGATTAGAACCCTATATTCTATAGCTGAAGATACAACCATATGTGAGGACTGTCGTGTAGGAGCATATGTACTTTTAGGTCAACAAACTGCTGCAGAAATACATTTTGAAAAATTATCAAAAGATCAACAAAAAAACTTTAAAACTTATCCAATTTACCATTTTTGGAATAACGGTGAAAAGAAATAAATCGGAGATGATAATTTGAAACGGTTCAATGAAGGAGATACTGTTTACTTTGTTGCTTCTTCTATCTTTGTAAGAAAAGCTAAAGTTGTACGGAATACTGGTGGATTTTGTACCATTACTTTTGATGTCAATGGCAATTGTGGTACATCTGGTACACGTGTTCGTGAATCAAAGTTGTATCGTACGGAAGAAGAAGCGAATGCTATTGTTAAACAGCATAAGGAAGCAAACAAGCGAAGATGATGAGTCTTCGCTTTTACTTTGGATTGGCAAATACAATACCGCTATACCTTCTTCTAAGGTCGGATAAGGTATAGGTGTTTGTTCGCCAATCTGTTTTTGCTTCTTCAAATGTATTGGTTTTACCATCGTAGTTACCGTCTTGGATTGTGATTTTTTCTCCATCTACTTTTAATACAATACCAACATGGTTTTTCCCAATACCTGAAAAGATGGCTCCTGCTTTTGGAGTATTTGCTCTTTCAAATTTATCACGATGAGCAGCAAGCAATTGATTTACACAATCCCATCCATTACCTGTAAAGCCTGGATCATAACCATACAATTCATAAAACCTCCCCCACGCAAACCATGTGCATTGGCCATATAAACCAATTCTTGCATATGGATTTTTTGTTACCCAGGCTTCTAAATTATTAAAGTTAGGATTGGTTCCGCAACGAAATGTAATTCCTACATAACGCATAACATGATCTACATAGAGTGGATCACCATATCCACTTACATGAAGTTCTTGTTTCTTATTGTCTGAAAAGAGTTGCGCATTGTATTTGGAATATCCACCAAAATTAGTAAGTGCCCATTCAATATATCCATTTCCATAGTTGTATCCTTGTAATGCTAAGTAGATATGTTCTGTATCCGATGGATCTTTTACATTGGCTTTTTTAATACAATCCGAAAAAGTTATAACACCGATTTCAATTGAATATTCAGCTTCTGTAATCCCATTAGGAACTCTAGGATATTTTGTATTATATCCTGATTCACTAGTTTGCATTGGATCATTTCCTTTACCACCAGATTCTTGCATCATAATGGCTTGTATTAAAGAAACATAGTCTTCAATATCATTTTCTTTGGCATATTTACGAATGGTATCTTCATACGCAATGACTTCTTCACTTAAAGAAACAATTTCACTATTGAATCCACCATCTTGTGCTAGTACTCCAAAAGTACCAATAAATAACACAAGTACAAGTAATAAGATCATACCTGTACCAAATGAAAAGAGTGCACCAATACTAGATACACTCTTCTTGATTACATTGTATGTTGTTTTAACAGCTTTTGTTGTATTTTGAACAACCGGCGTAGAAATAATCTTTTCACTTGTTTGTTTGACTTTAGAAGCATTCACTTTATTCACTACAGTTTGCTTAGCTTTGGAAATATAAGATGCTTTTTGAGGATGAATCTCATTAAGATTTGTCAATGTATTTTGCTTCTTGATTTTATGTTCATTTCTTTTTTCTTTGATGAACTTTGTTGCACGGTAGCTCGATTCAACAAATGTTTGTTTAGCAGTTCTTTTTACTGAATTTGTAGCCTGAACATTTGCACTAGATGAAATACTCTCTTGGCGAGTATCTTTATCCGTATTGCGTGTGCGAAGTGTTTGCTGCTTAATAAAGTGTTTTATATTTGCCTTAGAATCTTTTGTTTTAATCATCTGTACTTTCTGTTTTGTCTTGATGTCTTTCAAATCAATCAACTCCTTTGTATGTAAAAAAGAGTAGGAATTTCTCCTACTCAGATTTATTGAATTTCTATAAATTCTGTTTGAACATCAGATTTAATACCTTCAATCCACTGATCTAAGAAATAATCATTTCTTTTTGGAAATTCAGATAATAAATCATGGCCACGTTTGATTTCAATTTCTTCCGAAAACGCAGTATTATCTTTCTCAAAGTATATATCACAATTTTCTAAATGAAATACAATAGCTCTTGTTAGCCATAAATCACATTCTTGATCATTGATATTTACCGTTTGATGCTCATTTACTAAAGTAATGCTATTTATGTTTTGATTGATTGAGGTATCAATTTGTTCTGTATTTTCAAAAACTGAATGAATTTCTGAATCGTTTACTTCTTTAATATTCCATAATGCAACATCATCTATTGAATCAAAATATTGAAATGCAGTCTGTTCATTCTTTAATTCAAATACTTTTTTTCCAATGTATAATCCAACAATACCAGTAACAGTATTTGTGAATACAAATGGATCACATTTATATTTATTGAATTGTTTACCAATCATTTTTTTGAAGATCTCTTCATCTAAGCGTAAATCTCTTATCATCTTTGAATCAGCTCCATTTCTAATATTATCATTTAAAACGATTATACCTAAGCAGATTGTAGCATAGCAGTATTTTAAAAGCACTGAATTTAGAAATTGCTTGAACTATGCCATCTTTTTATCACCAGGCTTTGTTGTGTTCAAATCATATAGTAATCCTTTAGGCATTTTATTTACAAATGGAACTATTGAACCACCATATTTGATTAATCCACACCCTGTTGGTGCATTAGTAATATAGCTCATTTGTTCATCTGAAATGTTTAGTAGTTTGGCTAAATCTTCTCTGTCATTGGCAGATTGATTCAACATGACAATAAATTCAGAGTTCGACAACATGCTTGTACCTTGTTGAGAAGATAAAAGGTATTTTACGTTTTGTGTAATGCCTGTTGGATAGGCATCTCTTTTTCTGAATTGTCTCCATGCGGATGCAAAGAAGGTTGCACTTTCTTCATTTTCAAAAATAACGTGAATCTCATCAATAAAGACATGGGTACGCTTGCCTTTACGCCAGTTTTCATTAACTCTATTAATAATCGCATCAGTGATGACAAGTAATCCCATTGTTTTTAATTGTTTTCCTAGATTAAAGATATTAAAAGAAAGAATTCTAGATTGGATATCGACATTGGTTTCATGGGCGAAGATGTTTAAAGATCCATTGGTAAATAATTCAAGTTTAATGGCTAGTGATTTGGCTTCTGGTTCTGTTTGTTCTAATAGCTTTTTGTAGAGATGCTTTAAAGTTGGAACATGAGTCTCTTGATATACAAGTGCAACACATCGATCAATAATGGAACGATCAATTGGTGATATACCACCATGATTGGAATCCAGTTGTTCAAATAAAGACATAATGAATTGAGATTTATCCGCAATGGCATTTCCACTATCTCCATAGCCTTCTGACATATCCATGGCATTAATATAATCTTTACTATTTGTACCAATGCGAATGATTTGTCCGCCTAGTGCTTTAATGATTGGATCGTATTCACCTTCAGGATCGGCAATGATAATGTCATCATTGGTTGATAAAATTAAAAATTCCAGTTCTTCTTTTGTAAGGAAGGATTTACCAGCACCTGGAATCCCTAATACAAAGGAGTTTGGATTTTGTAACAAAGCTTTATTACAAAGAATTGGATTATTGGTAATAGCATTCTGTCCATACCAGATACCGCCTTTTTGCATGATTTCATGTGCACGAAAAGGAATAAAAACAGCTGCACTTTCTGTAAGAAGAGTACGTGTAATATTCAACTTGTTTACCCCAATAGGAAGTACGGTTTGTAAACCATCCAGTTGTCTTTTTGAAAAGTATAATGTTTCAAGTTCACAAACATATTTACGAGCCACTGCCTTTAATGTTTCTGTGTCTTTATCCAGCTCTTCTAATGAATCTGCAAGATGAACAATGGTTATGTTACAAAGCATCATTCTTTGATCACGAACGATTAAATCATCCAGGAATTCTTTACATTCTTTTCTTTGTAGTTCCATATCATAAGGGATAATGGCAGAAAAGTTATTGTTACGGTTTTGTTTCATTTGCCAGTCAGTAATGTTCTTTTCTACACCTAAAAACTTGTTTTCTACTTCTCGTACCGCTTCATCTGTAGGAATTGTAATGATGTCCATGGAATACATGAGATTCCGGTTTAGATCACAAAGTTCGGAAACAAATTCATCTTTTAAGAAACCAGGATAATTGTTGAGATATAAGACTCTTCCATACTTACCATCAAATTCAAAAAATTTATTGTGGTATTTACACATTCTAGGCGTAATCAAATCTTTGAAAGAATGTCCTTTTTTAGCTAAGTCATTGATGTTTAGATTGAATTCTTCTGTTTCATTCCGATAAAAGTCATGCAGGATTTTTAATCGCTCTTCAGCATTGAGTTCAATACAAGAACTTCCTAGTCTTGCAAATAATGTGGAGAACTCTGTGGTAATACGTGAAAAGGTGAATCTTGCTTCATCAATGGAATTCTTGAATACAGTCACGGTAATGTACTTTTCCTGAATAATATCATCACTTTCCGATAACTTATCCAAAAGCATGTTGTTATATTCTTCTCTATATGGATCTAGTCCATCTTGTTTTAAAGGGATTAGGATATTCTTTTTGAACTTACGAATATCCACTTTTCGATTATTGATGGTAATCTTAGTCATTACAGAAGAATCAAAAGAATTTAATAGATCACTGTAACTTAGAAACAAGTTGTTTTTATCTTCACCAGAAGCAATCTTATAGTTGATATCTAAGAATCTGTAACTCTTTGTATATTTGTTTCCACAACGAAAAATACCATCCTTGTAGATGGTATCTACAGGAATGGTATCTTGAACATATTTAGGAATGTTTATTTTTTCTTTGTTTAGCTTTTTCAATCTTTCGTAACTTTTTATCATGAACTATAGACTCCTTTCGAGATTGATTAATGATTGAATTGAATATTTCTTCATATAAATCAAATGGTTTATTGATTAGATTGGTTGAAGATAAAAGAAATGAATACAGCGCCGTTTTCACAATATCTTCGGTATACATTCCCTGAAATCGAATAAAACCGAGTGCCGCAAATGGTGCAGCACCTAACATACATAGCCAGCTTGTCATTTCTGTACCTAATTTGTTATTGAATAGAAAATAAATACCTGTAGCTATGATACAGGCAATAATAGAAAATATACTTTGTCTTAAAGATAAACCAAAGAAGATACTTTCTGTATAATCGCGTATTTCCTTGTTGATCTTGATTTCAAAATTAGATTTCATCAATCAATTCCTCATGTGTAATGGTTAATGGACTCGATGTTGCGAATAATATATTTTCTACAGGAATAATGGTCTTTGTTCCCTTGTAATTGATGATTACTTTATATTCTGCATTTTCAATTTGATACATTAGTTTTTGGTTTAATGGTAAAGAAGCAGGTTCTACTATTTCAACCTGATCTCCATTTTTTAAGATAATTGTATTTGTGATATAGTCTTTCATTTTGTCTTCCTTTCTTGCCTAACAAGCATAAAAAAACAGAGCAATGTGCTCTGTAGGGCGTTATTAAAATGGTAATAAAAATGATGTTGTATGTTTTTGGATTTGTTCGAAAAATGAAGAAGGTTTGTAATCAATTAAGATAAGAATACAAGTATTAAGAATCCAAATAAAGCCTTTTTGCAAATTCTCATATTGAATATCAAATATCTTCGCATAATCGATTGCATCATAATCGGATAGTGTTGGCACGACTATTTCATTTTTTTGAATGAAAAGAAGTTTTGCAAGATGATGATACGTTAAACTCATAAATGTAGTATAGTCATAGTTCGAAACATCATTGTTAAAGCTTTCGTTAGATACAATTTGTTTGTAATGATAAAAGTCTTTTTCTAAAAGTTTTGATGATAAAAAACTTTGATCTGGTAATGATTTCAAGTGTCTGTATGACTGCATCATTGGATAATTAATAAATAATTTTCCTCTTTCATCCGACTGATTAAAATATCGAGTCATTTTTTGAATGGTATCAAAATGCTGATCAGGATGCTGCGGTTCAAAATCGAAAATCATAAATACATCCGTATATTTCAAATTGAAAATTTCTTTATTCGATTCTTCATAAGATTTTAGAAACAACAAAATGTCGAGTTCATCGTCTTCAAAATCTGCATAATCTTTTTCAAGGCGACTAGCCAGCATGTGTAAATTTGCTTCATAAGAATAAATCTTGTAGTTGTATGATGGATAACATTTTGATAACAACTGTTTTATAAAATGTGGTTCATCATTGGTTCCTTCTACTATGAATAGTACATTCTTAGTCTTCATCAAATTCACCATTCATATATAGCTTGCCTAGATTATGACCTTCTCGTAATTCTCTGTCGGTTGCCTTGCATAATGGTATTAATTTTCCACTTGTTGTTAATAGGAATAAAGCATCTGGGCGCATAATTTTATTGGTCATAAGATTTGTATTATGCGTTGTAAAAATAACAAGCGCATTCTGATATTTTTCTTTCATATACTGAACAATCTTTTCTGATAATTCAAAGTGGAAAAAGGCATCAAATTCATCAAAGTAAAGAATGGAACTTTCTTTATGTGGCATTAAGAAATGAATGTAGAAATTAAATAAAGATAAAGTACCACTGGATGCATTTTCTAAAAAGGATACTTTTCTGTTTTTAAACACAAAATAAAGTTCTTTTGTTCCATCAGGAAGTTTTTCCATGGTAAGTTTGCAATCAATTCCCATATAAACAAGAAAATTCTCTAATTCTTTCACATTCTTATCCAGCACATCCAACTCATTTTTTGTTAAACGAACAGCAGCTGTTGTTGGTGTAAATATTTGAGTGATTTTTGAACCGTAATTATAAATTTTATGAAAGATAGAATCTTTATCCACACTTCCATTATTTACACACCAGCGCAAAAAAGGTAATGATGAATTTGTACTGCTTTGGTAAATGGAATAAATATCATTGTTGTGGAAATAGTCAGAATCTACTGTTATAAACGTATTTTCTTTAAAATCATATTCATAAAGAACATGATTATTAACCGATAGTTTTTCACTTACAAGATTTACCATATCGGATTTTGAATATTCATAAACCGCTGTATCTTTCTTTTGGTTGAATAAAAATGTATAAGTAAATGTTGTAATATCTGAATCAGAATCTGCATTAGAAATAAAAGAATGCAGGGTGTTGATTTCAGGAGAAAATCCTAAAGTTGCTTTTAAATCACATAGTGCATAACCGAGATTTGTCTTACCACTACCATTTTTTCCATAAATAATCATCTTTCCGATTAAATCATTTGTAATGCAGTCTTGTGAGAACTTATATCCATTTACATCTGAAAAATCAATTTCTAAATCATTTTTGAAATTTTTAAAATTATGAACCTTAAATTTTTGTAGCATTAAATATCACCTCAATTACATTATATCCGTAATTTTATTACGGTTCAATGATTACTGTAATTTTTTTACGGATATTTTAAATATATTAAGAGTATACCAATCACAAGTGTTGATTGTACAAAAAAATTACAATCCCATCATTTCTTTTACAATCCTGTCTGACATCTTGATGGTTCCTACAAGAACTAACATGTTAAAGATAAGTTCACCAATATAACTCCAAAGCATGGACACACTAGATGCTGTTGAATCTACCACTGGTGGACTTGATGCAAAGGCTGAAAAGATAATACAAGCTAAAACGATAATTGCTCCTTCAAGACAAACTCCTGCATAACTCTTAATAAAGGTGAATGCTGTGTTTTGTGTGCTTTCTCCTGCAGCTGCCGCAAGTGGAATAGGGGAGATTGCTGTATACATATACATCTTAAAGAATCTTCCATAGACAGTAAGAATCATCACAAAAGATAAGATTGTTATGAATATGGATCCTAAAAGAGTCACCGCCCATAATGGAATAGATTCTAGAAAACCTGTATTGCTTACTGCATCAATGATTTCTTGTGGCAGTACTGTTTCAGATGATATTCCTAGTCCTGCCGTTTCCGTAATGGATGAAATAATACCTTGTACAATTTCAAAGATACCTGTCATGAGTTCCATTCCATACATAACAAGTGCTCGTGCAACAATAAAACGAAGGAACAGTTTAAAAGCTTGTTCTGGTCTTTTCACATCATGCCAGCTTGTACAGGTTTTGATTAATCCCCATACAAAGAAAAGGACTAACAAAGCTAGTCCAATCGCTTGAAGGGCATCATGTACTTTTAGAATCACTTTCCATATGTCTCCACCTTTAAATGTTTCAGGAGATTCCGTCAGTAATAACCATATCTCTGCCAGTTTACTGTTCCATGTATTTAAAGCACTTGTAAGGTTATCAATGATTCCATCCATATGATTAACCTACGATGATGTTCAGTATTTCTTTGGCAAAGGTAATTACAATTCCACCAGCAACCGTCATAAATCCATTGGCTCTTTGGCTTGGGTCATGACTCTTTAAAGATAAACCGACCTGTACAATACCGAAGCCAAGAAGAATCATACCGATGGCACGAATCATTCCAAACATGAAATCACTGAAGTTGTTGACTACAGTAACTGGATCGTTTGCTGCATAGATGGGTGTAGTTATTGCACTAACCATGATAAGTGCAACATAGACTACAAAAAGTGTTTTTCTAATTGTTTTGAGTTTCTTCATTTTCTTTGATCTCCTTTAAATAATTTTCGGTTTCTTCTTCATCCAATAGTTCATATTCATTGTTAGTAAGAAGAATGTTTTGCCAGTCTTCAATAAAGTGAGAAGCTAGGCCATGAATATAGGGTGGATAACCTCCATCCAGTGTTTGTTTGATATTTGGATGTTTTAAAAGATTGTATTTCTTATCTTTTATTGGCCTTTCTCCACGAATAAAAAGAAGTCCATCATTGTTATCTAACAATCGGACTTCATCGGCTGTTAATAATTCTCTGCCAGTCTGCTGAAAGTTAGTTGAATAACTTCCACTATGACCTGTAGATTTTCCAAACGTATTAGTATCCAGAGTTTCTTTACCAAGAAGTTCACTGATGTATTTATGCGTACTTTGTTCATTGCCACCCAGATAGTAAAGCTCATCACAGTTACCAACAATGGATTCCCAACTGTCTTTGTATAAGGCTTTAATCTGTGCCAGGTTCTGCAAAATAATGGATACAAATATTTGCCTGGAACGCATGGTAGAAAGTAACTTATCAAATTCATCGGGTAGTGCGACATTAGCAAATTCATCCATTAAGAAATGGACAGGTACAGGAAGTTCTCCACCATGAACATAATCTGCCTGGTAATACAACATTTGAAATAACTGGGTATATAACATACCAACCACAAAGTTAAACGTGGAATCGTTGTCTGGAATAATCGTAAATAATGCCGTTTTTCGTTCTCCAATTTGTTCCAGCTCCATTTCATCAAAACGAGTTAAGGATGCAAGTTCTTCCAAATTAAAAGCAGCAAGTCGTACACCAACCGAAATCAGAATCGATTTGGCGGTTTTACCTGCTGCCTGTTTATAGATTTTGTATTGTTTTAAAGCTAAAGAATTGGAATCTATAATTTCCAATCTTTTAAATAACTCATCTAATGGACTTTCATAATCTTCTTCATCTTCTTTGACTTCGGCATAATTCAGCATTTCCATGATCATGGTGATGTTTTGTTCATCTTCTGGGGCATAGTGATACAGATATAACATCAAAGCTTCAAGTAATGCTGTTTCACTTTTTTCCCAGAAAGGATCATTAGTGGAAGAACCTTTCGGTGTTGTATTACGAATCAGATTGGTAATTAATTTGAGCACATCCTTATCACTTCGAATGTAATGAAATGGATTATATCCAAGTGATTTTGACATATCAATCAGATCAATGACTTTAATAACATAGCCGTTATCTTCTAGCAAATGCCCAACACTGCGTATGATTTCACCTTTAGGATCCAATACAACAAAACTTGTGTTACATTGCATGATGTTTGGTTTTGCATAAAATCTTGTCTTTCCAGCACCTGAGCCACCAATCACAACCGTATTCAAGTTTCGTCGATGCTTTTTCCCATCTAATCCCATTCGTACATTCTGAGAAAAGACTTTGTTGGTAAAGTAGTCTTTATTGGCGTATTTCTTACATACAGTATTTGGATTGGCCCATTTTGCTGAACCATATTCTTCTGTTCGCCTATAGTTCTTAGCTGAAGATAAATACATCCCAATAGCTAATGCATACACAATCAGAAAGATACCAATTGTTTTTAATGATGCATCACACCAATGGATAGAAAATGGATGATTTAAAGCTTCACTCAGATATGGAATTGCATTGATTAATCCTTTGTCCATGTAAGACGCAATCAACAAGGCAAACCATATTGTAGGTATCAGCAATAAACCTAAGAACACATATTCATCTTTTCGTTTGTATATAAATATCAGCTCCTTTCTCTATAAACAAAAAAGCAACCCAATTGGATTGCTTAAAATTCTGAATTTGTAGTCATAAATTCAATTAAATTTACGTGTTTTATGCCGTTTCTTTTTTGAAGTAAATAATCAGTAGTCATTACATATTTTGGATAATTATCTTTAATGGATTCTAATGATTTATACTCTCTGTCTTCTGTTTGTTTGCTTAGCGCAATGGTGTAAGCTACTTGAACATAAGAATAATTCATGTTGTGATCTCTTAAAATAAAATCACATTCTAATTTTCCTATTCTTCCAACGCTGATGGAATAATCGTGGCTTTTTGCATAGAAATAAATAATGCTTTCAAGAACTGGTCCATAATTGATTTGATTATCTGTATTTAAAGAAAAATAAAAACTTAAATCAGATACATAATATTTCTTTTCACCTGATAATGATTTTTTAGATTTCATATCAAAGCGTGAACATTCATACAGAATTTTTGCATCAACCAAAGTTTGAATATAATTGGATACAGTATTTCTAGTGATTTTCATGCCATTCTTTTCTAACGCCTTTTGTAAACTTGAAATACTTGTTGTAGAACCAAAATTATTAATAATGAAATGTTCTACAGATTCAAAAGCTTCTTTGTTCTTTATTTTCACACGTCTACGAATATCTTTTTCAAATATTTCTTTTACAACGCTTTCTGTATAAGTTCTTTTTGTTTGTAAATCATCAAATTGAATGGTTCTAGGGAATCCACCTTCAAGAATATAGTTGTTTAATTCTACTAAAGGATTTGGATTGATTGGCTTGTTATAGAAACGTTTTATATCTTCATATTCATCAAAAGATAGCGTATATAATTCAAATTCTACATAACGGCCTGTTAATTTAGTGGCTAATTCACCACTTAATAAATAAGAATTCGATCCTGTGATAAAGATAGAATAACCCCCATCTGTTCTGTATCCATTTACAACTTCTTCAAAATTGTCTACATTTTGAATTTCATCAATAAATAAGTATTTATGATTATCAACGGTTGAGAGTGTTTCAATTAAATTATCTAGATCATTAGCTTTATTGATGTTACGATTTTTCCTGCTATCAAGATCAATATAGATAATTTGCTCATCTTTGATACCAGTGCTTTTTAATTCTTCACAAATCGTTTGCATTAGGCTGCTTTTGCCACAACGTCTTACTCCTGTAATTACTTTAATTAAATCTTCTTGATCATAAAACGGACGAATTTTTTTTAAATATTTTTCTCTCTTAAATAAATCCATCACACTCACCTCAAGCACAGTTTAACAAATATAAAGTAAAGAAGCAACATGTTAACGATACAAAAAATGCTATATTTTCAATATCTGCTGCGATAACTGACTATTTTTGTGGAAGCTTGTCGAAATAGGCTTTATTTACATTTGCATCACAGACTTTGACAATCAATGAATCTAGAAAGTCATAATTCTTATGTGCCATGCGTTGCTTATCTCTTAAATCGGCAAGAGCACGTACAATAATTCGCCTTTCTGTATCATCCACTTGTATTTCAATCATTTCTTCTTTTTGTTTTCTAAACCAGTTCATAATCGTTATCTCACTTTCTTTTTAGATTTGTTTTTGACAGGCATTTTAGGTGCAGCTGATTTTAATTTTTCCTGTTTGATTTCCTGCAGTTCTTTGCGAACAGAAGGTCTATCCGTAGTAGCTATTGATCTTTTTCTTGCGACGGCTTTCTTCTTGTTTTCTTTCTTCAATGTTTTTGAAGATGGCTCGAACGGAGTACCGTCTTTGCTCATCCGAGCCAGTTCGGGGTTTGTTTTTTCATCCATTAATTTGGATAGCAATGCATCATGCTCTTCATCACTCATTGGCTTTATATCCTTTTGTGATAATACACTTTCTCTTATGGCTTTGGTATCAATTGTGGCTAAATCAAATTTATCCACCATTCTTGATATCTTGGATGCATCTTCAGCACGAACCATAATATCTACAATTCCATCGGTGTTGTTCTTTTCTTTTAAAACGGAGTAGAGTACACCATAATGCTTTGCTTCTGTACAAAACTTTTCTAAATCGGAATGATGAATCGCAAAGACTTTGAGTTCCTTGCCAGATTTCAACATGTTATCGAGATTTGTTCTTCCTTTGATTTTTTTGTTGTCAGTAAGAATAGCATATAAAGTAACCGCAAGAGATTTAGCAGCTGTACCACCAGCTTTTAAACCAATCTCAGCAGCAACTTCAATGCCTTCAAGTGTCATCTTCATCATTTGATCGGCAGTATCTGCACTGTTCATAAGTTAAAGCTCCTTTCATATTCGATTTGTTGTTGATTACGTTCATCTTCTAATTCTTGAATTTGTTTAAGCTTTTCTTTCATATCAGGAACTCTCTTTTCTATATCTTCACATATTTTGATTTCCTTTTTCCCATGTGCAATTTTAGAAGTAAGAGTATCCTTATCTTGTTCAAGTTGTTGTTTTAATTCTGGATTGTGCGTTCGTTTGATTTTGTTGTAAATGCATCTACGCTGACTGATCCATGTTGTAATTTGTTCTTGCGTAGATAATTTAAAGGCAAGCACGTCTTCAAGAGTTTCAAGATCATGCTTGCCTGCAAAAGTATTTTCATTTGTAATTTTGTCCATATAAATAAGATCCTTTCTGAGTTGTGGACTTGGATAGTGTTGTTTGCTTCCTTTAGGACGAATAATACCTAGGGTATAACAGTATTTAAAATAAAGTGCTTTGATTCCTCTCAGCTTTTTGTGGTCTCCCTGATATTCTTTGCAGGGGATAATGTCTGCAACAGGCTGCATAGGGAAGAGATAGTTATTGTTGATACGCTCAACAAGATGTTCCTCATCATAATGATTATCACGAGTTAATTTGTAGAATCTAAATGTTCGTTTGGATTGTGGATGTTTGAGTGTCCAGTGTTTACCGGATAAGTCAACCTGGTATCCAATTTCTTCTAATCCTTCTTTAAACTGATCCAGTGTACGAGCATAGGAAAGGACAGTATCTACATCGTAGCGAATAATTTTACGAAAGTAGATCCCATCTTTCTTTTCAGTATTCCATTCTCCATAGTTCATTGCTTTGCCACTCGGATTTTCGATGATGGATAAACCATGTTCTTTACAGATTGCATCATTTAATTCACGGAAGTGGTCAATGTCACTTTTACGGTTGTCATACTTCATGCCATCTACCCATGAAACAGAATTGATGACAAAGTGATTATGCAGATGTTCTTTATCCAGGTGCGTAGACACAACTACTTCAAAGCGATTGCCCCACATTTGTTTGGCAAGTTGTACACCTAATGCATGACATTTTCAGGAGTAACTTCACCTGGTTTAAAGGATTGCACGGCATGAAAGGCAAGTCTTCCATCCATTTTGTTGTAAGAAAGTTTAGTATTCATCATTTGTTTTAAAGAAGTCTTAGGATCACAGTTGATGCCAGTAATATATTCTTTCTCATTGGTTTTGTAACCTTGCGTTGTATAGGCAAGAACTTCTTTTAATCCATCACCAAGTTCTGTTGTCTTATCCGGATTTTTAATATAGTTGAGAACACGATTCAAATCATCTTTGACTGCCCATATTTTTGTGATTGCCAAGTTATCACCTTCCTTCATTTTATTGGGTCATTTATTGCGTCATTTTTTGCGTCATAGGTAATTTCAATTCCATCGGTTCTCGTATTAAAATCATAATTTCGTTGATTTGGCTTTGAAGCAATTCGAAGTTTTGGACATATATTGATTCATCAATACCATTTTGTGTATAAACACTTTTAGAAATATCACTTAAGGATTCAGCGATTTGTCGAAGTATTCCAATAGTTTCAATGAGTTCAGTGCTTGGAGAAGGTTTTGGAACTAAACCGTTTATACACATACGAAGATAGGATTCACGAGATAGATTCGATTCTTTAACCAGTTTATTTAAATGGTTAAATTCGTCATCATTTAAACGAATCACAAATTGTTTCGTTCTCTTTCGCATTTTCGTTATAAAAAGCACCTTGCATAAACAACAATGTCATCATTCCAACAAAACCTCCACAGACAAAACATCCAAAACATAAAAATAGTGTATTTATCATTTGTTTAAATCCTCCATTAAAAAAAGCTATCTTAATTGAGATAGCCTAGGGTCTTAGGGATATTCCCTAAATATAAGTCTTTTGGATATCCAAAGACGTTGCTTGCTACAACTGTAGACATTAATTGGCTACAGTCTTTTTCTTATCCGGAATCAAATCTGCAAGATCTTGATCCATCTTTTCTAGCATTTCTTTCTTCTGATTCAATACTTTTAAATTCGCAGTCAGTGTATTATTCTCATCCGAAAGAAGCTTGATTCGTTCTTCATTTTTGATTTTCTTCTTTTCAATATTGGCAATTCTTTTAATGATATCTTCGTATTTAATCATTTCAAAATCTCCAATACCTAGTGAAGCAATTGCGAATATTTCTCTTTATAGATTCGCTTTTCATAGTCATCTGCTTTCTCTAAAATACGTGCATCCTTATCATAATGATACAAATGATCGGAAAGCTTTTTATCGGGATCCACTAAAGAGGAATTATTTACTTCATGAAGCAAATTTTCTAAATGTTCATGATTCAAATTCAAAGAATCACTAACTGCAATACACTCATCTGTAGAAGAAGGAATAATATAAAGACTGTGATTTAATTTTGTGGCCAAGTCGTTTAAAACTCCTGCATAAAACATTGTACTTGCACCATCGGTTCGATGCTCATTGGTGATGACTACCATTTGTCGTTCTGTTTCTAATAAAGCGATTTCTTTTGGAGTGCCAATAGCTAAAGTTTCAAGTGGAAGAACTTCTGGTTTCATGATTCTTGGAGAAGAAATGAGTGCATCATTATGAAGCTTGTTTACATCAATTCCATATACATCCATCATCTGATTGGTAACCTTAGCCGAACAAAATTGTTCTTCCGTAGTTTGAATCATGACTCGATATACAATAGCCAAATCCCCGACAATAGTATGTGGAACTTGAGATAATTCTGATTTGTTTTCATCCGCATTGATAACATTCATATATAAATAGTCTTTGATAGAATCGTAATCAAGAAGAGCATTAATATCATCTAATACTTTTTCATTTTGAATCATTTTTGTTTTCTCCTTTTTTGATTTTTTCATAATAAAATGCCAACCTTTCTAGATTGGCTTTGCTATATACGTGAGTTTCAATTTCAAACATTTTACATTTCCTCCAATTCTATTTCTAATCCATAAAATGGATCATTCGTGTCCACTTCATTTACATCTTCTTCATAGCCTTCAATCGCAAATACCATGTATTCTACAATGTCACTGTACATTTTTTCTTTGGCATCTTCTAAAGCTTTGATGCCTTCTTCATAAGAAATAGTCTCCAATGTATTTGTACATGATTCTTTGGAATAGGTGTATTCTGTAATCAAGTCTTCAATCGTTTCAAACATGAGCAATTGTGCCTGTACGATTTGTTTATCATCTGTATGCAGATTTTTGTAATTATAGATTTTAGTGTTGTAAGTCATTGTTTTTACCTCCTTTTGACTTTGGTATTTCATCCAGTTCGATAGAATAAACACGCTCATTTTGTTGCTCACCAAAGAGTTGAGCCATAAGTTCAGAGTCATTCTTTGTGTTTTCATAGGCATTCAAATATTCATTATCGACAAGATGAAATTTCTTCTTTTGTGTTTTTTCATTTTCAACAAGTTCTGTCGCCGTAATTTTTAATGCTGCTTCTTCATTCAGTTCTAATGAATCGGGTGTTTTATTTAAATCCATCAGCAACAGTGTTTCATTAAACAAGATGGGTTCTTCATCTTTTAAAGCTTTCATTTGTTTAAACATGATATTTAGAAACTGCTTTTTCACTTGATCATTAACCAATACTTCCACAGGCTGATCCAGAATATCTTTATAATGTTTGGAAGGAACAACGGTAGGTTGTTTTGTGTCTGGATTGATATAGGCATAAGTCATACGACTAATGTTTTCACAGACTTCTTTAATCTTCATTTTTTGAAATAAATCAAATTGTTTGTTCAATTCAAATCACCTCATCTTTCTTTGAACAACAAAAAAGAGAAAGCATTTTTTACTTTCTCTAAATAGCTTATAAATCATATTTTCTCGAATTCTTTTAACAACCTTATTTTAGTAATAATAAAAGACAACCGCAATCAATATTCAAAGTAGGTAAATTTTCGAATGAAATATTCATATTCTTATATTTACTAATTCTTCATTTACATCCTTAGATTCTTTTGGATGATCATCAATGCATTGATATTTATTATCTAATACTTTTATGATTTTGGAAGTTGCACCAATACCAACTTCATCATTATCTAAATGAAAGATGATGGTTTTAATGTTTTTATTTCTTTCTAGAAATGATTTTAACGCAATTGGAATATCCGCTTCTGTTTTAGATGCAATCTTGTCACTGGCTCCAGCTAAAGAAAGATAATTGTATTGTTTAAAATCTTGATGATCCAATTTTAAAATTGTCATATAAGACAGTAAGTCAATGGCTGCTTCAAAAACATGAAGGATTGAACTATTGGAATTTGTAAAAGAAAAACTAAACGCTTTATTACTTCCACTATGATCCAGTTTGTAATTTTTAAAGATGCTTCTTTTAAAAGCGTAAGACGGCTTATCACCGTCATACCCAACAAAAACAACATTTTTAAATTGTTTGTCCTGATAAATTTGATTTGTGGAAATAAAGTAATCCACAATGTCTTTATCAATTTTTCTTTGATTGCATAGATACCTTATGATCAAATCATTGTTTGTATCTTTGATAGGCAATACGAATGGCTTTGTCTGTTTTGGATAATAGTATGTTGTTACTGGTGCACTGATTTTCATAAGATCTAATAAATAGTTACAGGCATCTTTAAAATCAAAACCTTCAACCGTTACAAGATAATCCAATGCGGAAGTTCCGCCTTTACCTTGTGACCACCAATACCATTTACCATTCGAAAAGTGTAAAGAATCATGTTCACGATGGTAATAATCTGTTCTTCCATTTTTTATAAGCATGTCAGGCTGATAGTTCTTTAGATAATCGAAGGCACTAAGTTTTCTGATTTCTTGAAGTACAGCTTTACGAATATAACGCTTGCTCATCGTTCAATCTCCTTTGGCGCAGGACACATCCATGGAATGTCATGTTCTTTACAAAACTTTCGCATAGCACTTGGATTCTCTTTCTTAGAAAGTTCGAAATTTTCAGAATATACTTTATCAACAATATAATATTGATCTGTAATATTATTGAACCATTGATTCATAAATTGGTTTAATTCATTGATACGGATTGGATTATCATCTAATCGTTCATAAATTTGTAGTGTGTCTTGTTGATACGTTTGTGGATAGAGTAATCTGTTCTCTTTATCTACTGTAAATTCAACATCAGGATCTGCCATTAAATCTCCATTCAATTCAAAATTATGAGCAATGGCCAATCGGTTTTCATCTATGATTTCAATATTTAAATCCATAAAACCTGGTGATGTGAATTTCATGTAGTAGGCATCATTTGTAAGAAGTGGTTTTGCAATATCTTCAAATAATTCATAGTTCCTTCTTTCAATTGAATGTTCAATAAACCAAGGCTGATTAATATTAAAATTGGGATTTACTAATGCGTTATAACATGCACTTCGCAAGGCTCTGTTGTAATTAGGATTGTTCGAAAATAAGTGAGCTTGTGTTGCATATTTATCGTTAGTATTTAAAAATTCAATAAGCTTTTGATCAACAAGATGATTTACATCAGAGATTTTGTTTCCTTCAATTGCTTTATATGGTTCAAGTATTGGAAGCATGGAAACCAGAATATCGTGATTCAATTGTTCCATTTCTACAGGAGTAATATATTTGTTTTCTATTTCTATCATTTGTAATCTCTCCTTAAATATTGGTTCTATTTTTTCAATCATTTCGTGAGCTGTACTTTGGATATTTAAAAGAATAGATTTTAATTCATCAAATTCTTTATCCGTATAACTGGCAATATAGCCGAAGGAATATTCAGAAGTATCAATTCCGAAATGATCACATAATACAAAAGCCAACGATTCTGCTTCTATTTCTCGTTGGCTGTGGGTTTTATCTGTTTGTTTATGAAGTATGCTGTGAGCATACTCATGGATTAATGTTTTAGCTATTTGTAAATCTTCAAGATCTTTATTAACAACAATCTTATCTGAAGTAGTGGAATAATATCCTTTTGCACCCGTAAGAAGTACTAGATCTTCCGTTTCTGTCTTAAATTCAATGGGTATAGTACAAATTGTTTGTATCGTTTGAATCAGTACTTGTACTTCTTGACTGGATCCTGTCAGATCATGTACAAAAGTAGGAAGGGGTTCACCAGAAGTCTGAGATATATCGAATACTGTGGTCGTTCTAAAGTAAGTGATATTAACTTCACGTTCTTCCTTTAAAGTATTACCAGATGCATCTAAGACAATATTACCGTTTTCATCCAGTTGATTCATTTCTCGCTTTTCTTTGAAAACGACAGGTGCTAATATCGTTAATCCTTTTTCGCCTTTATTGACATGACGATTGAAATTGTTTTGCCAGGAACGATATCCAGCTACCAAGGTTGCTTCTGGTTTTTGAGAAAGAATTAGTAAAGTGTTATTCAATGAATAGGAATGGAACTTGCTTAAACAGGATAAATACTGTTTAAAGTTTTCACTGGAATATACATCTTTTACACCTTGTTCTATTCTTTCAAAAGCAGCTTTTGTCTTTTCATCTTTTGGCATTGCATCACCATCCTTTCTTAAATTTGGGTAAAAGAAAAGCACTAGCTGAAGTGCTAATGCTTTGGCTGAATCTTATAAATATAAATGTTAAAACGATTAATTGGATCTTTGTTTTAATACATTTGCTACGTATTCATGATATCCTTGTTCTAAAATACTAAATGCACAACTATTGTCAGTTAATTTTTGTTTCCGATTTTCAATAACAGACGATATTTTTCATCCTAGATATCTTTTATAACTAATCTTTCAATACATTCATTTGGTACTGGAATCATATAATTGAACCATAAAGATCCTTTTACTTCTTTTTTATCTCCAGGAATGCGAATTAAAATATTTGCTTCTTGCTTTTTATCAAATGAAGATACAGATACATAATAATTTATGCCATGAACTTGTAAAACAGCTCCGAATGAAAACTGATTACTTTCATCCAATATTAAAACTTTGGCATT
>OJNS01000444.1_pt1 | contig 26774 bp, 28 predicted proteins | sample 1597911 | NCBI WGS metagenome assembly OJNS01 (sample SAMN01915214, study PRJEB22387) | human gut metagenome | isolation source: stool | host: Homo sapiens | place: USA
GCACCGATTATATATCTGGATACAGGAAAAACGTACAAAGTAAGAGGGTTACAGGGGAAGGAATCAGGTGAAGCAATGAAGAAAAATAATAATAAGGTATGGATTGCGGTGATCGCAGTGCTGGTTGTCGTGATCGCGGCATTGATCGTAGTGCTGGTGCGCAGAAAACCGAAGGATGACGTCGAGAAGGTAACCTCCGAGGAGGCAATCCAGACGGAGACAGAGGCAACGCCGGAGACAGCCTCGGATGCGACAGAAGCGGCAACAACAGAGGCGCAGGCGACACAGGATTGTTTTGTCAAAGTGACCAACAGCAATTCGTGGGAGAGTGCAAACGGATACAGCGGACAGCTCGATTCAACGATCACGAACAAGACAAGCGGTGCACTGAAAAACTGGGAGATTCGGATGACGGTGCCAGATAAGACGACATTAGATAGCTCATGGAATGGAACATTCAAGCTGGATGGAACGACATTATCGGTAAAGTGTGTGGATTACAATGCAGAGGTTCCAGCAAACGGCAATCTGAAGGATATCGGCGTCATCGTAACTGTGCCTTCACAGGCAGATCTGAAGGCCATCTGTGACAGCGCCGTGCTGTATGTAGATGGAAAAGAATACAAAGGAAGCAGTGCGTCTTCAACAACAGAGGCAACGGAGGCAAAGGAAGAGACGAAGCCGAAGGAAAAGACAGAGCCGGAGAGCGGTACCCCAGTTGACAATCATGGCAAGCTTACATTGAAGGGAACGGATATTGTTGATAAAAATGGAGACAAATATCAGTTAAAGGGTGTCAGTACACATGGTATCGCGTGGTTCCCGGAATATGTGAATCAGGATGCGTTCCAGAGTCTGCGTGATGATATGGGAGCCAATCTGATTCGTATCGCGATGTATTCCGGTGAAAATAACGGATATTGCACCGGTGGTGACCAGAAGCAGTTAAAGGAATTGGTGAAAACGGGTGTGGATGCAGCAACGAACCTTGGTATGTATGTTATTATCGACTGGCATGTATTAGGTGACCAGAATCCACAGACCTATAAAGAAGAGGCAAAGGCATTTTTTGAAGAAATGTCTTCTCTGTATAAAGATTATGATAATGTGATTTATGAAATCTGTAATGAGCCAAATGGTGGAACGACATGGGCAGACGTAAAATCCTATGCGGAAGAGGTGATTCCGATTATCCGCAAGAATACGAAGGATGCCCTGATCATCGTAGGAACACCAACATGGTCACAGGATGTAGATATTGCGGCAGAAGATCCTGTTACCGGATATGACAATATCATGTATGCCGTTCATTTCTATGCGGCAACACATACGGATAACATCCGGAACAAAGTGACAACGGCGCTTTCCAAAGGACTGCCAATCTTTGTCAGTGAGTTTTCCATCTGCGATGCATCTGGAAATGGTGCGATTGATTACGATCAGGCAGCAAAATGGTTTGATCTGATTGATTCCAACAATCTGTCTTATGCCGCATGGAACTTATCAAACAAGGCAGAGACGTCATCCTTGATTGATTCGTCCTGTACAAAGACATCTGGCTGGACAGACGAGGATTATTCTGAGACAGGAAAATGGCTCAAAAAGCAGATGCATGGAGAAAACTGATCAGGATGAACATGGCATATAGTCCAGGCATTCTAAAATAAATAGTAAAAGGAAGAAGAATATGCGTGTAATAGCTGGAACGGCACGTAGTCTGCCGTTAAAAACGATAGAAGGTCTGGAGACGCGACCGACGACAGACCGGATCAAAGAGACATTATTTAATATGCTGACCGGGTATGTGCCGCAGGCAAAATTCTTGGATTTATTTGCAGGAAGCGGCGGCATCGGAATTGAAGCGCTGTCCCGTGGGGCAGAGAGCTGTACCTTTGTCGAGCAGGCAAAAAATGCAGCCGCATGTATCGAGGATAACCTGAAATTCACGAAGCTTGCAGATAAGGCACAGGTGCGGAAGTTTGATGCGGTAAGTTTTGTCTCATCCCTGCCGGAAATTGATTATGATGTGATCTTTATGGATCCTCCATATAGCAAGGGACTGGAGCGCAGAGTATTAGAGGTGCTTTCCACAAAGAAATTTACGACAGATACCCTGATTGTAGTGGAAGCCGCATTGGACGAGGATTTCTCGTATGTGGATGCACTTGGATTTGAAATAACAAAAGATAAGCATTATAAGACGAACAAGCATGTCTTTTTGATGCAGAAGGAGAACGTATGAGCATAGCAGTTTACCCGGGCAGCTTTGATCCGGTTACGCTTGGACATCTGGATATCATTCGCAGATCAGCGGCGATATTCGACCATGTAATTGTCGGAGTTTTGAATAATACATCGAAAAAACCATTGTTTTCTTTGGAAGAACGTGTTAATATGTTGAAAGATGTAGTTTCCGAGATTGAAAATGTATCGGTAGAATCGTTTGACGGTTTGCTGGTGGACTTCGTCCGTCAGAAGAATACGAACGTGATCATCCGGGGACTTCGTGCCTTAACAGATTTTGATTTAGAGATGCAGATGGCACAGAGCAACCGCATGGTTGCCAAGGATGTCGACACTGTGTTTTTGTCGACAAGCACGCAGTACTCGTATCTGAGTTCCAGCGTGGTAAAGGAATATGCAAGGTATGGTGTTGACCTGACTGAATTTGTTCCCGCGTGCATTATTCCCAAATTAATCGAGCGAATGAATGAGTTGGATATAAAGAGGTCATAGGAGGATTCTTAAGATGGGTAAAAAAGGCGTTGAAAGTATGATCGAGGAGATCAAGGTATACATTGAAAATTGTAAGCCAATGCCATTGTCACAGACAAAGATTTCAGTACAGAAGCCAGAGCTTCTCTCTATGTTGGATGAATTAGAGTTAAAGCTTCCGGGCGAGATTGAACGTTGTAAGAAAATTATGCGTAACAAGGAAATGATTCTTGCTGATGCAAGAACCCGTTCCGATGCGATTATTACAGAGTCCGTAAATGAGGCAAATCGTATGATTGAACAGAACGAGATCACACGTCTTGCCAACATTCGTGCAGACGAGATTCTGGAGAATGCCAGAAATCAGGCACAGCAGATCGTAGATCAGGCTTCTGAGGAAGCAAATGAGATCCGTCTGGGAGCAATGTATTATACAAAGGACAAGCTTACAGAAATGCGTGATATCTTCCAGAAGATTCATGACATGGAGAAGGAAAATTACCGTGTTCTGATCGAGTCTCTGGAGAACGATACGTATGTGATCGAGACAAATATGACAGAGATGGATACGAACATCAATATGTTCACTGCTTCTTCTAACATGTCTTATGAGGAGACGGATGATCTTGACAGCGCATTCTCAAATGAGCCAGCTCCAGCTCCGGCACCACAGCCAGCTCCAAGCTATCAGGAGGAAGCCGCTGAGGATGAGGAAGAGCCAGAAGAGGACGATGACGATATCGACGTATACGGCGAGCGTGACGAGGAAGAGGATGACGACGATGATTTTGATGATTTCTTAGACGAGTAAGAGATACATTGCAAAACCAGTCATACATCCACAGATACATTTGACAACGAAATAATAAATCATGGACAGCCCGGATTTTTTCGTGACCTGTAAGGTTTGGAGAAAGGCAGAGATGCCGCCAAACGAGGTACACGCAAGAATCAGGGCTGTTTTGCTTGCAAGGGGAAATGCACTTGCGGCAAGCACGGTGCTTCCCTGAGTGATCTCGAGTATGCCGCACAGGACGGTCGATACATCCTGTGGCAGGCCCGGGATGGCGCAGACAAGTGCAAACAGGATGGAACAGATCATGATGTACAGACCGACATAGGTGATCTGAATGACGGATTGTAACAGCAGATCGTTTGTCTGCATGGATATGGCTTGCTGAGATACACCTTTCTGGGGATATTTATAGGTATGTACAGATGGGGGTGATAAATGACTGGTAATGGCAGCTTCTTTGGATGCAGGATGCAGTTTGGAGAATGCGGATGCATATTTATGTTTCTTGATCACATGAAAAACAAGAAATACGATGGATGTGACAAGCACATACGGCACATAGAGAACTACAAGCAGAAACCAGAACGGAAACCGATCCTGCAGCACAGTGTGACCGATATAGCCGGACAGAAACATTGGACTGATGTTATTACACAGAGGGAGCAGTATCGTGGCGGTGGATGGCTTGATATAGCCTTCCTTCGTGAAGTCGGAAGCCATCTTTGCACCGAGCGGATAGCCACATAGAAGTCCGAGCAGGAATAAGACAGGAATCGCATAGGCGGCGCCTGTTTTTTTCGTGCGGATTTTCAGGACGAAGAGGTTTGATAAGAGCATAAAGGGAAGAAGCAGGGGCAGGACATCGTGAAACCAGAGCATAAGTCCGGCACGTGCCCCGGTGACTACGACCTGATTTTCCCCGATGAGTGTCAGAAGAAAAATAATCAGACAAAATAGCATAGAAAAACTCCCATATCTTCCATAATAAAATGTATGAACGTGGAAGGTGTTATAGAACCGGGAGTTTTCTTGTATAATCGTTCGGAAGTGTGATGCCGTAATGATTATAGTAGATGCAGTTGTAAAGTTCAGTTGCACGCAGATCGTATTGCCACATGGTGCGTGCGAGTTCTGTGTCAATGGCAGGATAGGCGGAAAGTATAGTGTCAAAATCAGCTTTCTTCGTGATGACTGGAATCATAGATGATTCATGTAGCTGCCGGATCAAGCTGCTGGATTCCTTTTTCAGCGCCAGTATATTTGCATAACATGCATAGCCGGATCCGATAAACTTCTGCCGGTCGGACTCGGTATAGCCAAGCAGCAGATGCAGGAGCGCCCGGGCGATGCGGCTTCTTGTGATGTCCTTCGTCTTTAACTGCTCGACAAGCACTTCATAGTCGATTGGATATGGGGCATGCTGCAGTTTATCCGCAAGTGCCGGGGAGATATCACAGATATCCGAAAGCTCCGGTTCCCGAAGTCTGCAAGCCTGTACGAAAGGTGTCAGCATTGCATCCGACAGATAGGTGTGGTCGGGTGTCTCCATGCGCAAATAGGTTGCCGGTGGAACCTGTGCGGCAAGTGCTGAAAAGTCCGTTCCTTTCGCAAGGGCTGTCCGGATGGCAGTTGCCGAGCTGATCTGTGCCTGTAGATCGGTATCGTGATAGTCATTTGAAATCCGTTTGATAAAGATTGGTCTGATATTGGCATGTAGCTTCTTAATCGCGCACAGATAGGAGAGCGCGAGCGTATTGTTTGGTGCCTTAAGAAGCGCGGCTGCCGAATCTCCGCAGATTGCGGCGATTGCAGTCTGTCTCGCTCTCGGGTAGGAAACTCCGACTTTTAATGCCTGCTTTAAGGCAAGCTGATAGTTCTCCGGTTCCTCGGTCAGAAACTCTGCCACCTGTTCAAATACGTCCGGTTCTGCCTCTTCAACGCCAAACGCCAGATAGTCAATCGCATGAAGGTTCTTTAAGATTGCGACAGCACCATCCGCAAAATCTCCGGCACTTCCGGTCGCATACACAAACGGAAGCTCTAAACTAAGGTCGAATCCATCTGCAACTGCCATTTCCGCGCGTGTGTATTTGTCCCACAGGGCGATACTGCCACGCTGCAAGAAATTTCCGCTCATCAGCGCAATTGCGTGGTCGGCATGCGAAAGAGACATCGCTTCCTCGAAGAGATAGTGATGTCCGTTGTGATATGGATGAAATTCTGCTATGACTGCTACGTTACTCATATCGTTATTATACCAATCCGGTTAGGATTCATCAAGGCTTGCCGGCTGGGATTTGGTGGAAACTTATTTTGGTTGGCATTTTTTTAACTATGATATATAATATGGAATCGTTGATGATATAGGACATTGACATTCAGGGATAAAATGGAGAATAGACGATGAAGAACGAACAAGAAAAAACAGAATGGATGCAGAAACCGGTGGTAGTATGGCTTGGTGCGATGCTTTGCTGCTTCCTGTGGGGAAGCGCATTTCCGTGTATCAAGATCGGTTATAAGCTGTGGGAGATCAATTCTCTGGATACGGCATCGCAAATTTTATTTGCGGGTATGCGTTTTTTGCTTGCGGGCATACTGGCAATCGTGCTCGGAAGTATGCTTGAGCGGCGGTTTCTGAAACCGGAGCAGGGCGCGGCAGGGAAGATTCTGTGGTTGTCGCTTCTGCAGACAGTCGCACAGTATATGTTCTTCTATATCGGACTGGCACATACAAGCGGCGTGAAGGCGTCGATTATAGAGGCAGTCAATGTGTTTGTCGCAATCCTTGTATCGGGGTGTCTGTTCCGGCAGGAGACGATCCATGCCAGACAGATGATCGGCTGTCTGATCGGATTTGCGGGTGTAGTGCTGATTAACTTAAATGGCGTAGACTTCCATATGCAGGCAAATGGAGAGGGCTTTATCCTGTTATCGACGATTGCCTACGCATTTTCATCCGTGTTCCTGAAGCGATATTCTGCAAAGCATAATCCGGTGATGCTTTCCGGCTATCAGTTCATCGCAGGTGGCATCATTTTGATCCTGTGTGGCCTGCTGCTTGGCGGACGGATGGGTGCGGTATCAGCATCCGCTATCGGAATTCTTGTGTATCTGGCGTTTGTGTCCGCCGTTGCCTACTCGCTGTGGGGACTGCTCTTAAAATACAATCCGGTATCGAAGGTGGCAGTGTTCGGATTCATGAATCCGGTGTTCGGTGTGATTTTATCCGCATGGCTGTTGGATGAGCGGGAGCAGGCATTTGGTGTACTGAGCATAATTTCGCTTGCACTTGTCTGTGTGGGAATCTATATTGTCAATAAAAGAAATGAGAATTGTTAATTTGCTCTTGACCTAAAGGTAGGTGTAGGTGGTATAACGTAAGAGAACAATTATTGATACAGGAGATGAAACAAGATGGAAAAGCAGATCAGACAGACATATTTCGAGGGCGAACGCCCATTGTTTGGTGCGGAGCATCTGTCCATTCAAGATACGATTTTCGGGGAAGGAGAATCCCCGCTTAAGGAGAGCCGTGATATTTCGTTGGAAGGGAGCATTTTCCAGTGGAAATATCCGCTCTGGTACAGTAAGAATATTGCGGTGAAAGACGGCACATGGGCGGAAATGGCGCGTGCCGGTGTCTGGTACACCGATGATATGACGGTCGAGCGCGCGCTGATCGAGGCACCGAAGAATTTCCGGCGCTGTCGCAGACTGACGCTCAAAGAGGTTGCCCTTCCAAATGCTTTAGAGACATTGTGGCACTGTACAGATGTGACACTCGATCACGTGATGGCAAAGGGCGATTATTTCGCGATGGACTGCGAGAACATGAAGATTCAGGACTTCCAGCTTGCGGGAAATTATTCGTTCGATGGAGCAAAAAATGTGGAGATCCACAATGCGAAGCTGCTCTCGAAGGATGCATTCTGGAACAGTGAGAATGTGACTGTCTATGATTCGGTGATTTCCGGCGAATATCTGGGCTGGAATTCGAAGAATCTGACACTGATTAACTGTACGATCGAGAGCCTGCAGGGCATGTGTTATATTGAGAATCTTGTGATGAAGAACTGCAAGCTCGTCAATACAACGCTTGCGTTTGAGTATTCGACCGTCGATGTGGAGATACAGGGCGGTATCGACAGCGTAATCAATCCGACGTCTGGTGTGATACGGGCAGATTCCATCGGAACGCTCATCATGGAGCCGGAGCGGGTGAACCCTGCGGATACAGAGATTATCTGTAAAGAGATCAAAGAGATGAGGGATCATGCTCCGAAGTAAGATTAAGGCTATAATGAAGCAGGTTGATGTGTACGTAGGTCATCACACTATCGCGAGGTGACAAATGATATGAATATTGCAGATGGAGAAGATATTATGGCATATGATTTTGATAAAATAGTTGATCGTTCCAATACGAATTCCATGAAATGGAACGTGGCAGAAGGCGAGCTTCCGATGTGGGTAGCGGATATGGATTTCGAGACAGCGCCTGCAATTATGGAAGCAATCAGCAAGCGTGCGCAGCATGGTTGTTTCGGCTATACAGAGATTCCGGATGCATGGTATCAGGCATATATCGACTGGTGGAAGATCCGCCATGATTTCACAATGGAGAAGGACTGGCTGATGTTTTGTACCGGTGTTATACCGGCAATCTCGTCGATTGTGCGGAAGCTGACAACACCAGCCGAAAAGGTACTGGTGCAGACACCAGTGTATAATATATTCTTTAACTCGATTCTGAATAATGGCAGACAGGTGTTAGAAAGTCCGCTTGTATTTGATGGAAATGCATATCATATTGATTTTGAAGACTTGGAAATGAAACTCGTAGATCCGCAGACGACGTTGATGATTTTATGTAATCCACACAATCCGATTGGAGAGATCTGGGACAAAGCAACACTGGAACGAATTGGTGCTTTGTGCGCGAAGCATCATGTAATCGTGCTTTCAGATGAGATTCACTGTGATTTGACCGATCCGGGACGTGGATATATTCCGTTTGCATCGATGTCCGATGTCTGCCGGGACAACAGTATTACTTGTATTGCTCCGACGAAGACATTCAATCTCGCAGGCTTGCAGACAGCAGCCATCTCTGTACCAAATCCAGTGATTCGTCATAAGGTATGGCGTGGAATCAACACTGATGAAGTCGCAGAGCCGAATGCATTTGCGGTTGACGCGGCAATCGCGGCATTTACCAAGGGCGCAGCCTGGCTAGATGCGCTCCGTGCCTATATCTACGAGAACAAGCAATATGCAGTTCAGTATGTGAAGGAACAGATACCGGAATTGGAGATTCTTCCTTCGGAGGCAACCTACCTGTTATGGATCTACTGCAAGGATCTTCCGGGAAGTTCGCGCGAGATCGCACACCGCATCCGCAAGAAGACGGGATTGTTCCTGTCCGCCGGAAGTGGATTTTCCGGGGATGGAGACCGATTCCTGCGACTCAATATCGCCTGCCCAAGAGCGTTGTTAAAAGACGGTATGGAGCGGTTAAAACGCGGGGTGGAGTAGTTCGGAAATTCCGAATTACTGCCGATGAACAAATATAAAGACTGTATATGGCTGAAAGAAATGGTGGAATCACTATGCGAATGACAACGTTATGTTATATCGAGCAGGATGGGAAATACCTCATGCTGCATCGGACGAAGAAAAAGAAAGATATCAATAAGGATAAATGGATCGGTGTCGGAGGACATGCCGAAGAGGGCGAAGGACCGGAAGAATGTCTGCTTCGCGAAGTGAAGGAAGAGACAGGACTGACGCTCACGTCGTACCAGTTCCGTGGGCTGATTACATTTATCAGTAATGAGTGCGAGCCGGAGCTGATGTGCCTTTTCACGGCAGATGAATTTACCGGAGAGCTGATCACCTGCAACGAGGGGGACCTGGTCTGGGTGGACAAAACACAGGTGCCGGAGCTTCCGACCTGGAGCGGAGATGCCATATTCCTGAAGCAGATCCTGTCAGATGATCCAAGATTTTTCACGTTGCGGCTTGTGTATGTGGACGATACACTCGTGGAACACCGGTTACAATTTTATTGAAATGAATACAAAAATGCACCGTAAATGTAAGCATATTTTACATTTACGGTGCATTTGTTATATATAGTTTTAAATATGCGAGCTCTTGTGATAAATCACATACGCTGCAACTGCAGAGATTGTCTCTGTGACCGGGAATGCCCAGAAGACGCCGTTGACACCAAGGACACGGCTTAGAACAAAGGCAGCAGGTATCATGACAACGGCATACCGCGACAGCGAGATCAGCAGGGACACCATTCCCTTTTGCAGGGCTTCGAGCGCACCGCAACAGGTGACCGAAACTGCCGAGATGATAAATCCGATGCATATAATCGTGAGTGCCTTGACGCCGATCTCAACCGTCGTCTCATTGTCGGTGAAAAGTCCGATCATCTGTCCAGGTATGAGCAGGGAGAGCAGCACACCGACCGCCATCACACCGGCGGTCAGGCAGAGCGTAGTCCGGAAGATCTGCCGGACACGTTTCTTCTCACCGGCACCATAGTTGAAGCTGATGATCGGGCGGATACCCTGGATAATTCCATTTGCAGACAGGTAAATAAATGTCTGCAGCTTATAATAAGCCCCAAGCACGAGGACGTACTTCTCCGAAAATGTCGTCAGGATACCGTTCAGACAGGAGATCATGAGTGATGGCAGCGCCATGTTCAGGGAAGCCGGAATGCCGACGGCGTACAGATTCCCAAGCAATGCCTTGTTAAACGACAGGTTCTTACGCTTGAAGGAAAGCGGCAACGGACGGAAGATGCAGAAGAGCACATAGACAAGCAATGTGATCGTCTGTCCGATTCCGGTTGCGTAAGCAGCACCGGCCATCCCCATCTTCGGAAATGGTCCGATGCCGAAGATCATCAGCGGATCGAGTACGATGTTGGAGATAAAACCGCACATCATACTGAACATGGAAACCTTCATTCTGCCGACCGACTGGAAGATCTTCTCCAGCGAGATTCCAAGCATAATGATGACTGAGAACACGAATACGCGGTTGGCGTAGGTAAGTCCCATCTCGATGATTGCTTCATCCTTCGTATATAGTCTCAGAAAATGCGGCATACCAGCCATACAGGCAACCATCAGTATGACTCCGTGAATCACACTTAAGAACATGCCTGTGACCGCTGCCTCGTCCGCTTTCTCCCAATCCTTCGCACCAAGACAAAATGCAATTCTTGCATTCATCGCGATACCGAATCCAACCGCAATCGCAGTCATCAGATTCTGCAGCGGATATACCAGTGAGATTGCAGTCATGGCATCCTCGCTGATCTTCGCCACAAAATAGCTGTCGACGATGTTGTATAGGGAATTGATCGCCATGGAAATAACCATCGGCAATGACATCGAGATAACCAACGGTAAAATCGGTTTTTCTTTCATAAAATTCTGGTTCATGTTTTTCACTCCTGTGTAATCATTGTGTATATCGTCCTGTCTGTGGGCAGGGCAAACCCGTCTGCCGGGCAGGGCAAGAAGAATTGTCTTGCATAAAAAAGCCACACAGCAAATATACTGTGTGGCGAAAAAAGAATTCTCTTAAAAAATCCACTCCCGTAAAGGGTTTTGGTATGTGATTGCGTGTTCGGGGAGATTCCGGACACTTTCTGTATTCTAGCGGGTGGGAGGATATTTGTCAAGGTTAGAATTGACATATTTGGATGTACGGACTACGATATAGCTATGAAAAATATATTCAAAAATATAAGAAAGAAAAATCGAATATCCTATGTTACGGATGATGAATATGAATACTGCAGATATTGTGAGGCAAATCTGACATTGCAAAAAGGCTATAGTAATGATTTGCCATACTGGGTCTGCAAAGGTTGTGGACAGATGCTGATAAACCCTAATTTGAATACGGATTCAGATATCATCTGGACTTGCGATGGCTGTGAAACGCTATTGAATGAACAACCTGGATTTACAGAAAAAAATGGTAGCTGGAAATGTACTGCATGTGGATTTGTAAATCCCTTGGATAAAAATCATGTTTATGTATCGGAAGATGAATATCAGGCAGCGGTAAATGCACCCTATAATGGCATATCGAATGAGGATATGCTTGCACTTATGAGCTATGAGGTGATAGGGAGTATTGAAAACCGGGAAGATGTGTTAATTGTAAAAGATGAAGATGGCAATTTGTATGTAGAGAAGATTCTTGATACATTTGACGAGAGTATATATCGATATCTCGTAGAACATCCTATTGCGAATATGCCTCAAATTATGAGCTTGTATAGAGGAAGCATGAAACTGGTCATTATAGAACAATGGATTGATGGAGTTACGATTGAGGATATACTGCAGGAGTATACCATTAAGGAGAGGGAGGCGGTAAGGATTGCCTGTGATATTTGTAAAATCCTGAAGGAACTGCATAGCCAGGAAATGCCAATTATACACCGGGATGTCAAGCCGTCAAATGTTATGCTTTGTCAGGATGGCTCCGTATATCTGCTGGATGTGAATGTAGCGAAATGGTGTAATCCGGAAGAAGCAGAAGATACGAAATTGCTTGGAACCTTATATTATGCTGCACCAGAGCAGTTTGGTTATGGATTTACAGCATCCACGGAAAAGACAGACATCTATGCAGTTGGAATGTTGTTGAATAAGATGATTACAGGCAGATTTCCAAAAGAGGAACGTGCCACAGGTGTAATCTGGGAAGTGATTCAGAGGTGTATTCGTTTGAATCCGGAAGAACGATATTCGGATGATGAGCTTATAAATACTTTAACGGATTATCTGGGGGGAACAGGATGAATAAGAAATCAACAAATGAACTTGATGCATTATTACGAGATATGAATCCAAAGGATCTGGACAACTATTACAAAGAAAACCGTGATTCTATGAACACAGAGAAGACGTTTACTTATTACGTAAAGGATGTAATTCAGGAAAAAAATATAAGACTTAAGGATGTATATTCATTTGCCGGACTTTCGGAATCTTATGGAGAACAGATTCTAAATATGAGAAAGCATACAAAAGACAGGGATGTAATTATTCGTTTGTGTGTAGCCGGGCGACTTACTCTGGACGAGATAAACCGGGCGTTGAAGCTCTATGGGATGCAGCCTTTGTATGCGAAAGATAAGCGGGATGCATGTATGATTGTTGCAATCAATAATCGAAAATATCAGTTGTTTGAAATCGACGATATGCTGGTGGAACAAGGCTTAAAAAAGCTTTCGCCAGATGAAAAAAATTAATACTCAAATGAAATCCTCACCATTTTGGTGGGGATTTTTTTCTGCTTAAACGTATATGCTTGATACATAGATTACAGGAAAAGTTACACAGAGTAATCAAAAAGTGATTTGAATTAAAGAGACTGGTTTTATATTATGAAAAGAGAAGGAGCTGGAAAAGGATGAGATGAAAATGAGCTTAGGACGATTTATTGCAACACGGAGAAAAAGAATGTCTTTGACACAGGAAGAACTTGCTGCGACATTGAATGTTTCAAAATCAGCAATTGCAAAATGGGAAACGGATGGAGGGATTCCGGATCGGGATAATCTGTATAAATTAGCTGAAACAATGGGCGTATCTGTCAATGATATGCATCAGATTATACGCAGTAAGGATTACAAGGATGCAGACCTTATGGTGAACATTACACCAGATGTGATAGCAATTTTGGAATCGTATGGGTACAAAGTTATACGACCGCAGGGTAAAGAAAAAAATGAGGGAAATAAGTAGGAGGAAATGAAGATGAAGAAGCGAGAGAAAATAATAAGAGGTATATTAGGAATAACATTAACCACATGTCTTTGTGCTTGTACGAAAGAAGAAGTTGAAACCGGTGGAGAAAATATGTATTCAGAGAATAATAAAGAACAGTGGGAAATGGGAATTTGTTCGGATGTAGTAGATATGCCAGACAAAGGTATGATAAAAATATATGTGAATAATTATGGAGATAAAAGCACGAATTACCACGTGTATGATATTACAAAAGATGATTATAACGACGCAGTTCAAAAGTATAAATCTGAGGGATTCACAGTAGTACAAACGGATGAGGAAGATGAATTTGACGCAAAAAATGTAGATGGATCAGTTCGAATTAATTTGGAATATGAAGAAGATGACAGTAAATACGATATATACATAGACTGCTTGAATTCTTCTATGCCAGTGGAAGAAAATGAATGGGAAAAAGGGCTTTGCGCACAATATGCACCTAAACCGTCCCGGGATTTTAGACTGCTTTATAATAGATATGAAAACTATGAAGTGTCAAGTGTGTACGAAATGGATGAATGCAGTGAAGAAGAAACGGAAGCATATATAAAAAAGTGTGAAGAATTTGGGTTAACAAAGAATACAAGCCGTGAAAGACAAGAAAATGCTTCGGAGATTTGGTGGTGTTCCGAATCTTCGGATGAATTAACAAAAATTTATGTGACACGAACGGATTCAATTAATTATTCACAAATAGAAATACATCATAAAAATTAGATAACAGGGGGAAATGATTATGAAGAAAAATACTGGACTTATGATTGGTATAGCGGGTGTACTTATGGGGGTTATATCCTTGTTCCTGCCATTTGCAAAACAATGGAAGGAAAGTTATTCTATGGTTGGTATGGCAAAGCTGTATGCTTTGTCAAATTCGGCAGATTGGAATAATGACAAGGAAGCAGAGATGTTTTATAAAATATTTGTTCCGGCAGCAGTTGCATTAATATTTATATTTATGCTGATATATTTAATTAAGTGTATTAAAATGAAAACAGTAGGAATGGTAGTGTTTAATATATTAACAATTGCTGTGTATGAAATTATGAAGTGGGATTTTGCAGATCGTAGGGTGGTTCCGGGAGCTTGCGAAAAAGGAATTGCATTTACTTTTATCTATATTGCGTTTGCAATTATGATTGCAGGATGTGTTTTGAGGATTATTGAGAAGAAAAAGTTGAAAAATGATGAAACAGGAAATTAAAATAAATGGAAGCGTTTTTGTAGAAACAGATAGGCTTATTTTACGTATGATACAGGAAACAGATAAAGAAAAATACGTGACACTTTCATATGAGAACAGCATTATGAAATCATTTTTCAAAGATGAGCAGTTTATAGATGATTTATGGAGTACATTTATGAAAGAAAATTCGTTTGTCTGTTCAATCTTTGATAAAGAAACAAAAGAATTTATAGGTTATTGTTCTATAAAGGATATGTTGAAGGAAGTGTGGGAGATAGCGATTGAAATAAAAACAGACTATCACCATATGGGATATGGAACAGAAGCGTTGAGTGTATTTCTAAGAAAATTGTCGAATATTACAGATCAACATTGCTTCCTTGCAAGATTAAATTATGATAATGTTGCTTCGCAAGGACTTATGAGAAAAATTGGAGCACATCCGATAAGGGTTCGCGAGTTTTTATTACACGGAGAAGAGTTGGAGAAATATCGGGAAGAGAATAAGAATTCAATAGATCGGAATACTCAAAGACTAGCAGCAGAATTTGGAGTGGGACCCAATGCTGTTCTTGGGGGACTGATGGAGTATGGGATTGAAATGTAGGACGTAAAACTATAACGACAAAAAGGCACCAAAGGTGTCTTTTGTTATTTAAGGCTTTTTTGTCGGAATAGTTTTGTGATATACTAAACTTGAGTTTTCAAGGTTCAACACACCAATATTGTGTGGAAAATTTTGTAATGTAATTTGGTAGAGGATTACATTTGATAGTGAGAGGTAAATTGACATATGATGAAAAGAAGAAAAATTCAGAAATTTATTGGACTGGTATGTGGAATAGTTATTATGTTGTGCCCTACAACATTATTTGCTGAACAAACCGAGGAGGGCAATGTAAAGGATAAGAACAGAACATATTACAGTGATGTATATTATGCAGGGCATGATGATGATTTCTCTAAACAAGAAAATATAGATTCTGATGATTACAATTATGGTTGGAAGTTGGGAAAATTTTGTGTTAGTGGGTATTCTTCCCGTATGACTGATGGTGAGGGAAACTATGTTTTTTTAAAGAATGCTGGAGATAAAATCACACTATCATTTATCCTTGAACAGAAAGATATTCATTGCTTAGATGGAAAAAGTGAATTGTATATTAGGGAATTGTCTTCTCGCGATGAGTATTTTCAAACTCAAAAGATTGATTTTGGACATGGTGCAATGATCCTACGATATATTGATCCTGAAGATAACAACCATGATCCTATTATATATTCAAACTATTTAGAAGCGTTGGAAGTAGGCAACGAAAATATGATATCGGTAGAGGGACCAGATACTACATCATATCTTCTTGAAGAGGGAGATTACGAAGTGGCGTTGGATTATAGAGTTGCTAAGGAGAAGAACGGACCATTATTTATCAATCCTAAAGATAAATATCAGGATTATAGGATTTTTTTCAAGTTTTCAATACGAAATGGTAACTGTATGTCATTTATAAGGGATGTGACTACAGGAAACGAATTGACAAATGAAAATGTTACTAAGGATGGATTTATTGTAGATATGGCTAATTCAAAATATCTGCAAGTAAATATTAAGAAAGAAGTTCTATCTGAGGGGAAGAAAGGATTAGTAGAGGATACAAGATTCAACAAACCGGTTAGCGATGGAGAAAAATTTACTGATGAGGGAGTGTACACATTGACAACAAAAAATGTGTACACAGAAGAAACGACAGTTAAAAAAATATATGTTGGATCCAATAAAGTGATGATAGCATATGTTAACTCGCAATATAGTATTGAAGAAATAAACAACCTTTTGGCACAGGGTTGTACAATTAATGATGATGGAACTATAGAATATCCAGAGACAGAAGAAGTAACAACAGAAACAATCAGTACTCCATCAGAAGCTACATCTACCAATACAATTAATGTTTCAGATGAAAAATCGTATGGCGATTTTTTAGAGAAAATTGTAAATGAAATAAAGAATAAACCTTATAAATGGACAGGTATTGTATCATCAGTAGTTTTGTTGTTGATATTATTGCTTTGCGTAAAATCGAAAAAAAGAAAAAAGTCAAGAAAAGAAGTTACCATTGAAGAGGTAGAAGATGCTGATTCATTAGATGAATAGGAGACCGGATATGAAAAGATTGATTTCACTGTTACTTGTTTTTGTGTTAATACTTTCGGGATGTGAAATAAAGAAAGCAGATAAAACTAGTTCAATAACGGAAGTGACTGTTGAAGAAAATACAGAAACATCAACTGAATCACAAAATTCAACAGAAGTAAATATTGCAGAATCGTTTTCAGGTTTGGATGATGAAGATCTATTAAGATATGTAGAAACTGATGTATATGATAAAATGATTACGAACTTTGATTCAGATGAATATTTTATTGAAAACGTCAGCACGGTATATTTATCAAAGGAATATCTCGAAGAGTTAGAATACAACTCGCAGTCAAATGTATATTTTGGATATAGTGTTAGTGAACTTGATCAGGCTTTTGAAGGTAAGAAATATGTATTTACTTTGGGGGATGATAATACCACTATTGTAAAGGAACAAGAAGTAATTGATGAAGTTTCTTACAATGAAATGTTGAAGAATGTTGCAATAGGAACGGGAGTAATATTAATTTGTGTAACTGTTTCGATGGTAACTGCGGGCTCGGCTCCTGCAGTTAGTGTGATATTCGCGGCATCAGCAAAAAGTGCAACAACATTTGCACTGTCAGGAACATTAATTAGCGGAATAACTACGGGAATAGTAACTGGATATACGACTGGAGACTTTGATGCAGCCTTGGATGCTGGATTGATGGCTGGAAGTGAGGGATATAAATGGGGAGCAGTTACTGGGGCTGTTGCTGGGGGCTCAGAGAAGTTTATTGCACTTAAAGGTGCAACATTAAATGGCTTAACCTTGGATGAAGCTGCACGAATTCAAAAAGAATCTAAGTATTCGGTTGATGTCATAAAGCAATTTCATAGTGAAGAAGAGTATGAGATATATAAAAAGGCGGGGTTATATACACAGAGTATTAATGGAGAGACCGCATTGATAAGAGATATAGACCTGAATTATATTAGTAAATTAGATGATGGAACACAAGTGACCAATCTGCAAAGAATGGATTTGGGGTATGCTCCAATTGAACCAAAAACAGGAAAAGCATATCAATTACATCATATAGGACAAAAGAAAGATGGGTGTTTGGCAATTCTAACAGAAAAAGAACATCTAGGAAATGCAAGTATTTTGAATATTCCTGGAAAAGAATCAGAGATAGATAGGCAGGCATTCAACAAAGTAAGAAGAACGTTTTGGAAATCATATGCAAGTAGATTTATGTAGAGGTGCTGTATGAATAAAATAATAAAAGTGATAGGAAATTTTGAGGATTTGTATCATGGAAATGGTGCATCAGTTGATTCTATAAAAGAGGCAGAAAAAAAATTAAAAACAAAGTTTTCTGAAGAATACTATGATTATTTATGTGCCTTTGGAACAGCAACTTTTGATGGGGATGAGTTTACAGGATTAACAGATATAGAGAGAAAAGATGTTGTATTGGTTACTGAAAAATACCGTAGAATGTTTGGCAAAGATTTTGACGATAAATATGTTATAGAAGAAACAAATATAGATGGAATTGTTATATGGCAATCAAGTACAGGAGAAGTATTTCAGTCGAATATGGAAGGAAAAATTAAGAAAATATGTGATTCCTTGATTGAATATATTGTATAGGTTTGTCACGTCTGGCTTTCATCCAGCTTTTGCAAGGTCACTTTTTTAGGTGGTTTCAAGCTCATTGAAATTCACCTCCAAGCATATTAGACAGATAAGGATCTGCACCATAGCGTCCTTCCAGATATTGCTTGTCATAAGCAGCCGTATTCTTGATCCTGTCGTTATCTTCGCCACGAATTTCATGAAGGGAATATATTTCACTCTCGTGAGCGCGATTCTTTGCGGCAAACCAGATTTCATCACGACGAAAAAATGTGTTCTTTAATGTGGACATATCATGAGAAGTGAATAGAAGCTGGGCACCGCGTTGATTGATTTCCTTGTTCTTGAACAAAGTAATAACATATCTCAAAAGTTTTGGATGTAGCTTTGCATCTAATTCATCTATGATTACCATACGGCCTTCGCGAAGTGCAAGAAGGATAACAGGAAGCGCAGCAATGAGCTTTCGAGTTCCATCTGATTCGTCAGAGAAAGGAAGTTCGTATTCTGTAGGACCTAAAATCCTTTTTGTAAAGAGTTGATGGCCGTCTTCGTCATAGCGGTAGTCCGTAATATCAATATCCATATCGTTCAAGGCACGGATAAACTGTTCTTTATTAACCGCGTCGTTGGCAAGTATAATCTGATGCTCAACCATTGGGTTGGCATAGCTGCGGATAATACAGCTCTCAAACCAGGTCATGACCTCATTTATAACAGGAATATTATAGTTGATAGCAAGGAAGGAGAGGTATGGCATCTTTGGATTGACGCTTGTGTTAATACTCTTTTTACTTATAGAAGAACCGAGCGTAATGCCATTAGTTTCGCGCTCAAAGATAGTGGCTGACTTCTTACCTGTGATTTGCTTACGGTACAATGACTCTGAAACAATCTCGTCGTTTTTGATGGATATATAATAACAATATTCATTCCTGACAATCCGAAAGAATATACGGAACTCTGAGGGATCGCTTGCAGAGGTCTGGTCAAACAGAAATGGAACCGCATCAACCTTTTGCTGGAGAATGAGATTTTGGCGGTTCTTCCCAAGTTCTTGGACAGGTTTTACGACCGTGGAAATCATACATGAAAGAGCCTGAAGAAGGTTAGACTTACCACCTCCGTTTGGTCCATATATAACACTTACTGGCAGCAGGTCAGCTGCTTTTCCTTCTGTAATCAATGTTTCTTTGAATTCAGGTAGTGTAGCTGCCTGAAAATCAAGTTTTATATTCAAAACTAGAAAAAATATTTCTGAAAACAAATATAAAAAGACAATTTGAAAAAATATTACGTTGTATCGAGTGGGTAAAAAGCAAGAAATGATGACTCAAAACTTCCAGCTATCACTTTTTGCTATTTTAGTGTAAAATAAGATAAACACAAAGCTGATGCAGGTAACGGCTTGGAAGAGTCATAGATTATACTATAAGAAGGGGATAACACGATGGATAACACATCAGAACAGAAAACAGAAAATCAGGAAAAAAAGAAGATTGTCCGGGGACCAAGACTCAACCAGAAACTAAAAATCATGTATCTGATGAAGATTCTGCTCGAAGAGACAGACGAAGATCATGACCTGACACTGAACGAAATCGTTGAGAAACTGAAAGCATACAATGTCACAGCAGAGCGGAAAAGCCTGTACAGTGACATCGAGAATCTGCGCACGTTTGGTCTGGATATCATAGGTATGCAATATGGCAAGACCTACCATTATAAGGTTGCAAGCCGGCAATTCCAGCTTGTCGAGCTGAAACTTCTCGTAGATGCGGTGCAGTCCTCCAGATTCATCACAGAGAAGAAATCCGACGAGCTGATCGCGAAGCTTGAGAGCTACGCAAGCAAATACGAGGCGAAGAAGCTGGCACGTCAGGTCAATGTAAATGGACGCGTGAAGACGATGAACGAACGCATCTATTACAGCGTGGATAAGATTCACGAGGCGTTAAATGAGGAGAGCCAGATCAAATTCCAATATTTCACATGGACGGCAGATAAGAAGATGGAATTGAAGCATGGCGGGGCTTACTATAGTGTCAGCCCGTGGGCGCTGTGCTGGGATGACGAGAAATACTATCTGGTAGGATATGACAACAGAGAATACAAGATTAAGCATTTCCGCGTCGATAAGATGGCAGATGTATCCGTGGTCTATGAAGAGCGGGAAGGAAAAGAGGAATTCTCGAAAATGCAGATGTCGGAGTACACGAACAGGCTTTTCGGCATGTTCGATGGCAATCTGGAAACAGTAACGCTTCTGTGTGAGAACCATGCCGCAAATGTGATCATTGACCGTTTCGGAACTGATATTCCACTCATGAAGACCGACGCAGAACATTTCACAGTCCGGGTACGGGTCTCCGTCAGCAAATTGTTCCTTGGCTGGATCATGGCAATCCCGGGAGTGAAGATCGTGGCTCCCGAGCGCACGGTAGATATGATGAAATCAGAGATTAAGCGGCTGCAGGAAATGTATCTGTAAGAGAGGGATGGGACTAATAATTTTGTATGTGTAATAGAACTGAAAGGATAAATATGGTAAAGAAAATTATGCGGGATCCGCTGTTCCTGGCACAGAAGTCGGTGGATGCAACGGAAGCAGATAAACAGGTTATAACAGATTTGCTCGATACACTCCGGGCGAATCTGGATCATTGCGTCGGCATGGCGGCCAATATGATCGGCGTAAAGAAGAATATCATCGTCGTGGCAAGCGGACCGTTCCAATTCGCGATGGTGAATCCGGTTATCACGAAGAAAACAGGCGCGTATCAGGTGGAAGAGGGATGTCTGTCGCTCGACGGGACACGCCCGTGTACGAGATATCAGGAGATAGAAGTCGATTACCTCGACCAGCATTTCAAGAGGCAACACGGGAAATATTCCGGCTGGGTGGCGCAGATTATCCAGCATGAAGTAGATCATTGCAACGGGGTTGTGATATAACTTTATGTTACAAAAATAGAAGATAATACTTGAATGTTCATAATGCAAGTACTTATTTATGACAGTTGCTTTTTGTAAGATGGAGATACAGAGAAACGGAAATAAGAAGCATGGAGTCGTAAGATTCACGGAGGTTATCATTATGAGCGGAAATAATAATCAGAAATCAGCAGGTTATGCAATACTTGGAGTTATCATAGTGTTCGCAATAATCGGATTCTTCGTATCTTTGACCGAAAAAGAAGATCCGAAGTGTGCATTTGCAGGATGCGATAACACGGTATCGACGGAGGGCGGTTACTGCTATCAGCACAACACACCCGGAAAGCGCAGAAAGGCTACTTATGGAACAAGCAGCTCGCACAGTCATTCTACAACAAGCAGCGGTTCCACATCAAATAGTTCGGGAAGTAGTTCGAATTCCGGTTCATCGTCTAGCAGTTACAAGCCAAGCAGTTCGAACAGCAAGTATAACAGCAGTCATTCGCATGATTCTTACGATAGCGGCTACGATGATGTCTACATGGATGGCGATTATGATCAGGACCGGTACGACCGGGATGATGATTATGCAACCGGTGTGGATGATGCCATCGAGGAAGATATCGAGGATGGAAACGGTGGGGACTGGTAAGGGAAGTATCTGGGAATTTCTTATATCAGGAACGGAAACGCAAAAGATGGTGTGATGACGAAATAAAGGATGTATATATGAAGAATTTTGAGATGCTACAGAAGGTGTGTATAGATGAAGTTCTTGGCGCAGGTATCGAGCCGGGAAATATTGTCTCATGGGTTATAAACCGCCGTGCAAAAACAAGATGGGGAATGTGCACGAAAAATCCGGATGGAACATGCATTATACAGATTGCGGCCAGACTGATCGAGGATGAGCGTATATCCGAACAAGCATGCAAGGAAACTATGATCCACGAGATCCTACATACCTGCAAAGGCTGTAAGGGACATACCGGATTGTGGCTCATATATGCGAATATCATGAATAAGAAATATGGATATCACATAAAGCGAACCACCTCCGGCGAGGAGAAGGGCGTGGAGAATTACACCGCCTCTAAAAGACTTGATTATAAATATTGTTTCGTATGCGAGAATTGTGGACAGATTATAAAAAGAAAAAAACAGTGCAAATTCACGAAGTATTACCGCAATTATACGTGCGGAATATGTGGAAGGAAGCGGGCATTTCATAAGGTGAAATATATGCAATAAATTTTACCCGGTTGGCTTAAGAGGAGAAGTTGGATTGGATGGCAGAATATTATAAATAATAAAAAATATTTTACCTCCAATCAAACTTCAAATAAGCAGGATCGTGATTATGAATTAGTTGTTATTGGGGTTGTTTAAGTTAGATTCCGTTCCATAGTTTACAGTATTTTTTACCTGGGTATTTTCCGTATGAGGTTGTTTTGAAATCTGTGCGCTTGTGTTATTGGCAATTTGACTGAGAGGATAGCTCAATTCGTCAACCTTTGTGGTCAATTTTTTGATCTCTTTAATCAGCGTATAATTGAAAAGATATCCTACCAATATAGCAACTAATAATAAAATGCAAATACGGATTATCAGAGATACAACTCCGATGTCGAGTAATGAATCGGCATTTGTTAAAAACATAATTAATCCCCCTTGTAATAATATTTTGAGCGTGTGATAAAGCATGTAAATATGGTAATGATTTGGCTGAAGACGACTGTGAGAGTGTATTCAAACCTTGAATTATATATAACAGGTTTGATTTAAGTATGTCAAGGACATTAGAAAATTTGTTTCTTTCTGTAAATTTATAGAAACGAAGAAAACTGGTAAGGGAAATACCGTTGCAACTACAAGGAAAATCAACTATAATAAATACATTAAGTATCGGTAAAAAAGGAAGAGAAATATAGGTAAATGAACAGCTCAACAACACTTGATTATTACAATCAAAATGCACAAAGCTTCGCGTTGGGAACCGTATCTGTGGATTTCCATGAAACGCAGGACAGATTCCTGAAGTTACTGGACAAAGGAAGCCTTGTACTAGACTTTGGCTGTGGATCTGGAAGAGATACAAAATATTTTCTGGAACACGGTATGCATGTAGAGGCAATCGATGGTTCCGAAGAGTTATGCAGGATTGCGAGTGATTATGCTGGGATACCTGTAAAACAGATGTTGTTCCAAGAGCTTAAGGAAACAGAAAAGTACGATGGTATATGGGCGTGTTCGTCGATTCTGCATCTTCTGAAGCAGGAATTGAAAGTTGTCTTGATGAAGATGGCAGACGCGTTGAAAGAACAGGGTATTATCTATACTTCCTTTAAGTACGGGAATTTCGAAGGGGAACGAAATGGACGGTATTTCACGGACTTTACGGAAGATACATTCCGCGATTTCATTGCAGATATTACAGAGATACGGATAGAAGAAGTTTGGATTACAGGGGACGTCAGACAAGGGAGAAATGAAGAAAAATGGCTGAATTTAATCATGCGAAAGAATTAAATACAAATGTGGACTATGATTTTATAACAGATGCTATGACTGGTGATAGAGATGCAAGGATGCATCTCTATTTTCAGTTGCTTAAAAGTTTTCAAAAAGCGGAAAGCGTTGATATTATAGTATCATTTCTAATGGAATCGGGAGTTAATATGCTGATCAAACATCTGGGGAACGCATTGAAGCGTGGGGCGAAGATACGCATTTTAACCGGGAATTATCTTGGTATTACACAGCCATCCGCACTTTATCTGATTAAGCGCAAATTAGGCAATCAGATTGATCTACGTTTTTATAACGAGAAAAATCGCTCGTTTCATCCAAAATCTTATATTTTCCATTACGAAGGATATAGTGAAATTTACATAGGTTCTTCGAACATATCAAGAAGTGCGCTGACTTCTGGTATTGAGTGGAACTATCGCTTCCGTAGTACAACAGATCCGGAGAGTTATGATAAGTTTTACGAGACGTTTGAAGATTTGTTCCAGAATCATTCCATTGCGATTGACGATGAAGAGTTGCGTAAATATTCAAAGAATTGGCACAAGCCGGCAGTTTCAAAGGATTTGGAACGGTATGATGCGGAAACAGAAGACAATGATGTTCAAGAACCATTTGAGCCTAGAGGGGCGCAGATAGAAGCAATATGCGCATTGGAACATACGCGCGCAGAGGGAGCCAGCCGTGCACTGATATCGGCGGCAACCGGTGTAGGAAAGACATATCTTGCGGCATTTGATTCAAAAAAGTACAAGCGGGTTTTATTTGTGGCACATAAAGAAGAAATCCTGAGGCAGGCGGCAGAATCATTCCAAAATGTCAGAAAATCAGATGACTATGGATTTTTCGATGGTAATGCGAAATGCACAGATAAATCTGTGATATTTGCATCAGTTGCAACCTTAGGAAAATCCGAATATCTAAATGAAACGTATTTTCCAAAGAATTATTTTGATTATGTGGTCATAGATGAATTCCACCATGCAGTAAATGATCAGTATATGCGGATTGTGGAATATTTCAAACCACAGTTTCTGCTTGGATTGACGGCGACTCCGGAACGTATGGATGGCAGAAACATCTATGAAATCTGTGACTATAACGTGCCATATGAGATTTCGCTCAAAGATGCGATTAATAAGGGGATGCTGGTTCCGTTTCATTACTATGGAATCTTCGATAAGACAGATTATTCGCAATTGCATCAGGTGCGGGGAAAATATGATGACAGAGAATTGAATCAAACATATATCGGAAATGAACGTCGGTATGAATTGATATATAAAAATTATTGTAAATACGGATCAAAGCGTGCATTAGGGTTCTGCTGTTCGAAGGAGCATGCAAAGGATATGGCAAAGGAATTCTGTAGACGTGGCATTCCTTCGGTGGCGGTGTATAGCGATGCACATGGGGAGTACACAGAGGATAGAAGTATAGCAATCCCAAAACTGATGCAGGGCGAAATCAGAGTGATTTTCTCTGTAGATATGTTTAATGAGGGTGTGGATATACCTGCTGTCGATATGGTAATGTTCCTGCGCCCAACGGAATCACCAATTGTTTTCCTGCAGCAGCTCGGCAGGGGACTTCGAAAGAGCATGGGCAAAGAGTATCTGAATGTCCTTGATTTTATCGGGAATTATGAGAAAGCAGGACGTGTACGATTCTTACTGACAGGAAAGACGTTTTCAGAGACAAAGACATACAATCCAGCGGATCGGACAGATTACCCAGATGATTGCATGATTGATTTTGATCTGGAACTTATTGATCTTTTCGCGGAGATGGATAAACGTACCCTGCGGGTAAAGGATTGCATACGTGGTGAATATTATCGAGTGAAGAATCTGCTTGATAAATCACCGTCCAGACTGGAATTATTTACATATATGGATGATGATGTGTATCAGTTAGCGATGCAGCATTCTAAGGAGAATCCATTCAAGCGGTATCTGGATTATAAGAAGGAATTAGATGAGCTTTCGGAGGATGAATCGGCATTTTTGCAGGACATAAATGGACGTGAATTCATCCATCTGATTGAGACAACAAACATGACAAAAGTCTATAAGATGCCGGTGCTTATGGCATTTTACAATCATGGAGACATCCGAATGGAAGTCACGGAGCAACAGTTGCTTGTAAGTTGGAAAGAGTTCTTCTCAACCGGAACAAATTGGAAGGACTTGGACAAGGATATGACCTATGAGAAGTACATGGCGATTTCAGATAAAGAGCATATAAATAAGATCCTGAAAATGCCAGTACATTTCTTGCAGGAATCCGGAAATGGATTCTTCGTGAAACGTGATGGATGTGCTCTGGCACTTAGCGAGAAGCTGCAAGGTGTGATTGATAATCCGGTGTTCGTGGATCAGATGAGGGACGTGATTAGGTATCGGACGATGGATTATTATCAGAGAAGGTATAGGAATGTAGATGTGTAAGAGAGGAGAGAAATTCCTGGGTGAAAAATAGAATAAAATGATATGGAGGGGATTATAGCAAAAAGAAGGAGGTAACTATCATGGATAATGTGAATCTTGAGAAATTAGCAAAAGAGCTTTTGAAAAAAATAATTGATAATAACAGGGAACTTTCCGAACAAGAAAAGGTTGGTATAAAAGTGATCATAGATGAAGAACATGATCCAGAAAAACTGTTAGAAAAGTGTTTACAATATATGGGGTAATGATTGCCGTAGTTTTCAAAGTAATGTTAATTTCTCGAAAGTGTAGGATATGTTATCATATTGTATGAAACGAAGAATTTACTTGCTTTATTAAAAGACATGTAGGATTGAGTACGGCAGATTAAATATGAGTAAAGGGGGGATTTCATGAATCCATCATATGAGAAAAGTACATTCAAAATACATTTACCATCATATCTAGAATTTGATGATCATGTGCAAATATCGTTTAAATTTGAGTATAAAAAGGGACAAACCAATAAAACAATGTAATTTGTATAGAAAAACAAGATCGGAAGAGCGTCGT